>Ga0209137_1000499_pt1 | contig 41728 bp, 35 predicted proteins | sample SaaInl5LU_22_DNA_FD_184642 | JGI IMG/M metagenome (GOLD analysis project Ga0209137, IMG submission 184642) | Marine microbial communities from expanding oxygen minimum zones in the Saanich Inlet - ESP_105LU_22_DNA (SPAdes) (version 2) | ecosystem: Environmental > Aquatic > Marine > Intertidal... | reverse complement strand
TTTTAAGCGGAGAGAGGGGGATTCGAACCCCCGATACAGTTTCCCGTATACACACTTTCCAGGCGTGCTCCTTCAACCACTCGGACACCTCTCCAAAGATGTTGTGGGCGGCAAAGATACATAAAAGGCCTGCCCTGCAAACGTTTGACTATACAGGACTGTACAAGACCTTTGTAGCTATGAATTTGGACCTAGCCTACCAGGCGTATTGGGAAAAGGCCCTGCCTGTAGAGACCTATTTGGACGACTTGCTGCAAGCGATGCCCAAAGATTTGGAGGGCATGGACCGCTACCTCCCGATCAATCAACAAAGAGTGAAGCGGCTCTTGAGCCGTTTCCAACTGAATCCAGAGGTGGAAGCGGCCTGCCTGAATGCTCCACAGGGCAGCAAATGGTTGATCCTAAACGAACATTGGTGTGGCGACGGGGCTCAGAGCATACCGGTTCAAGCTGCGATGCAAAGAGCGAGCAATGGTCGCTTAGAAATTCGGGTACTCTTCCGCGATCAAAATCTGGAACTCATGGATGCCCACCTTACCAACGGAGGAAGAAGCATTCCCATGACCCTTGCGCTCACCCCCGATTGGGCGGTTGGCAAAACCTGGGGGCCACGACCCGCGTATGCCATGGACCTCGTGGCGCGCATTAAAGCGAATCCGGATATAGCACATACCTATTCCGAAGAGCTTCACAAGTGGTATGCTCTCAATAAACAACAAGCGATTCAAGTGGAACTCGCCCAAGCCCTCTTGGGTCTATAAACTGCGCTCGCCCGCCACATTGGTCGCAAAGCCTTCGCGAAAAGCCACCCCCTGCTTGCCCTGTCCGAGAAGCCACATGGACTTGGTGATGACCGCTTCCAAGGTCATATCCCCCGCCGATAGAACGCCGGCATGGCGCAGCGTTCGCGATGCGGCATAGGCTGGCTGACGCACCCCACCCATCGGACATTGGGACGCATTGATAAAGAGTACGCCGCGCTCTTGCCCTTCGTCAAGAAGGGTTGGAAGCCAGGGCCAGTTGGGCGCATTCCCGCTACCAAAGCTCTGTAAAATGATCACATCACGACCTGAGTCCAAGCAGATGCTCCGCGCCAAACGCTCATCCATGCCGGGGAAAAAGCGAAGCACCCCAACTCGCGTATCCGTCGCGGGTGCAAAGCAAACGGGGCCCGTGGGCCTCCACAGAGAGGACTCATGAAGCTGCAGGCTGACACCTGCCTCCCCTAATGCGGGGTAATTGGGACTTTCAAAGGCATTAAAGGCTTGGGACGATCGCTTGTACGCTCGGTTCGCCCGCAGCAATTGGTACTCAAAATAAATTGCGACTTCCTGCAACACTGGCGCGTCATTTGCCTCTTGCAATACCACTTCCAACGAGGTGATTAAATTTTCGCGCGCATCGGACCGCAGTACGCCAATGGGCAATTGGCTGCCCGTGAAGACGATGGGCTTACCCAAATTTTGGAGCATAAAACTCAGCGCCGAAGCGGTATAGGCCATGGTGTCTGTGCCGTGCAGCACCACAAAACCCGAATACCTGTCTCTACGCTCATAAATGCCCGCCGCCAAGCGTTCCCAATGGTAGGGCTGTACCTCACTGCTGTCCATGGGCTGCCAGGGCTGCCAGGTCTCTACCGTGGCCTGAAGCTGTGCAAGCTCCGGCACATGGCTCAATACCTGCGCAAAGTCAAAGGGCTGCAAATCGCCTTCAGGCCCTTGAACCATGCCGATGGTGCCTCCGGTATATATGAGTAAGACCTTCATGTGGGTTGTGCTTTACACGTGGAAGATACGACGGGCATTGTCGCTCGTCACGCGGTCCACTTCCTGAAAGGTCAAGCCCAAGTGGTCCGCTAGGTGTTCGGCCACTCGGCGCACATAGGCAGATTCATTGCGCTGCCCCCGGTACGGGGTGGGGGCCAAATACGGACTGTCCGTTTCCAAAACCACATGGTCCAATCCAACCATCGCCAGGACGTTTACCACCTTAGCCGTTTTAAACGTGGCGACGCCTCCAATGCCCAGGTGATGCCCCATGGCTACGAGCTCCTGCGCGATCTCTAGGGAGCCCGTGAAGCAATGAAGCACGCCCGACAGCTCTGGACAGGCGCGTTGCCGTAAAACGTCCATGGTGGGGGCCCATGCATCCCGCACGTGCATGCTGAAGGGTTTTTGGAAGCGAATGCACCAGTCCAACTGGCGGTGCAACGCCTGGATTTGGCGGTCTAGGGTGCTTTTATCCCAGTACAAATCCAGACCAATTTCTCCCACGGCAACAAAGGCGTCGGGATTGGCCTCCCAGAGTGCCTCATAGCGGTCTAACACCCCTTCCCAATCCTCCGGGACGTCGCAGGGATGAAGGCCCAGCATAAGCCGCACGGCCTCCGGATAGCGGGCCTGTAGCGCTTGCATTCGGGGCAAACTTTCATCGTTTACATTGGGCAAAAGCATGTGACTCACGCCTGCCTCAAACGCACGCGCCATCACCGCATCTAGGTCATCCGCCAATTGCGGGTTGTCCAAATGCGTATGCGTATCGATCAAAACGAAGGGGATTTACAAGCCGAGGCCCTTCTTGGCATCGCCGCCCATCAGGTGTTCCACAGGGTTCTCCAGGGCTTCCTTGATGGCCACCAACGTACCCACGGATTCGCGTCCGTCGATGATGCGGTGATCGTAGCTCAACGCCACATACATGATCGGACGAACCACAATCTCGCCATTCACCACCACCGGACGCTCCACGATGTTGTGCATGCCCAAAATGGCGCTCTGGGGAGGGTTGATAATGGGGGTGCTCAACATGGAGCCAAATACACCACCGTTGGTGATCGTAAAGCATCCTCCCGTCATTTCATCGACGGTGATTTTGCCGTCACGCACTTTCACGGCCAAGTCTTTAATCGCGGATTCTACCCCTGCAAAGTCCAAGGTATCCGCATCGCGTACCACGGGCACCATCAAGCCTTTTGGACCGCTTACAGCCACAGAAATATCCGTGCTATCAAAGCTGACCATGTCGTCGCCGTCAATCATGCTCGCTACGGCCGGGTAGAGCTTGAGCGCTCGAACAACCGCCAGCGTAAAAAAGCTCATGAAGCCCAGACCGACGCCGTGCTTCTCCGCAAACGCCTCCTTGTACTGCTTGCGCAAATCCATGATAGGCTTCATATCCACCTCGTTGAAGGTGGTCAACATGGCGGTTTCGTTCTTGACAGAAACCAAACGCTGCGCCAACTTCCGGCGGAGGGCGCTCATGCGTTGGCGGGATTCTCCACGACCGGCAGCCGTGGATCCCATAGCCACCTTGGCATTGACGGCATCCTCCTTGGTGATGCGGCCGTCCTTACCCGTCCCTGGAACTTGAGCAGCTGAAATGCCCTTTTCATCCAAAATTTTCTTGGCTGCCGGACTGGGGGTGCCGGTGGCATAGGTCTGTGCGGCCGGAGCGGCTGCAACCGGCATAGGATTGGGGGCCGCGGCCGAAGCGGGCTTTGCAGCACCTCCCGCAGGTGCTTCTGCCGAGGTGTCAATTTTGCAGACGACTTGGCCCACCGCCACAGTCGTGCCGGGCTCCACTAAGATTTCAATCACCCCACTCATTTCAGCGGGCAATTCCAAGGTGGCCTTGTCCGAATCCACTTCCGCAATGGCTTGGTCCTTTTCGACGTAGTCGCCCGAGCCAACTAGCCAGCTGGCAATTTCCACTTCAGAAATGGACTCACCGGGGGAGGGAACTTTCATGTCAAGAATCATGGGAGAGAGATTTAGCAGTCAAATGTTTTTTGAATGGTCGCATGTTGAATGTGGTGTGCCGCCTGGTGCGATCCAGATGCAGGGGCTGCAGATGCCGCGGGCGAGACGCGCTGAAGCGGCAAATCTGTGTTGGTGCGCAGGTAGGACCATGCGCCCATATTGGCAGGTTCTTCTTGGGCCCATACCAGCTTCACGTCCGATGGGTATTTAGCCAGTTCTGCCTCGAGGGCTGCTTGTGGCAAGGGGTAGAGCTGTTCGAGTCGAATCAATGCCGTTTGGCTGTCCTCCCGCTTCTGGCGCTCTTCTAGCAGCTCATAATAGAGCTTGCCCGAACACAAGACTACCTTGCGAATACCCTTTGGATCCAAATCGTCTCCCATCACCGGCTGGAACTGCCCAGCGCTGAGCTCCTCCATGGTGGAGGTCGCCAAGGGGTGACGCAACAAACTCTTGGGACTCATGACCACCAGGGGCTTGCGGAATTTCTGATGCATCTGACGACGCAACAAATGGAAGTGATTGGCCGGCGTCGTCGTATTGCACACAAAGATGTTGTTCTGCGCACAGAGCTGTAAGAAGCGCTCCAACCGGGCCGAAGAGTGCTCGGCGCCCTGGCCTTCGTACCCGTGGGGCAGCAAAAGCACTATACCGTTTTGCACCTTCCACTTGTCCTCAGCAGCCGCTAAAAACTGGTCAATAATGATTTGGGCACCGTTGGAGAAGTCGCCAAACTGCGCCTCCCAGATCACCAAGGTCTCAGGGCTCGCCATGGCATAGCCATAGTCGTAGCCCAGCACGGCGTACTCGCTCAAATGGGAATTGTAAATCGCAAAGCGCCCTACTTTCTGGGGCACCTGATCGACCAGGCTCACCTTCTCCTCCGAATCTTCCAATTTGATGATGGCGTGGCGGTGGCTAAACGTACCGCGCTCCACATCTTCTCCTGAAATCCGAACGTTAAAGCCCTCCTGCAACAAGGTGCCGTAGGCCATCATTTCCGCCATTCCCCAGTCCAGCGCATTGCGCTCAAAGGCCATCGCAGCCCGATCGCCAATGAGGCGTACGATTTTCGTGAAGAACTTTTTACCCTCTGGAAGCGTCGTCAGGGCCTTCGCTACTCCGTCCAGGCGCTCACGTGCCACCTCTGTGTTGGGCAGGTGGTGTACATCGCCGTTTTTCGCAGCGGGGAAGTTTTGCCACTCGTCCAACATGAAGGGCACGATGACGTTCTTTTCAATTTTCTTGGCCGTATCAAACTGGCCTTCCAGCATGCCCTTAAACTCTCCCTCCAACTGCTTCAGCAAAGTATTGGGAACTTGGCCTTCGCCAAGCAATTTCTGGAAGTAAATCTCCCGGGGGTTGGGATGGCGTGAAATGGCTTTGTACAGCAAGGGCTGCGTAAATCGGGGCTCGTCGCCTTCGTTGTGCCCGTACTTGCGGTAGCACAAGAGATCGATGAAGACATCGCGGTGGAAGCGCTGACGGTACTCCATGGCAAAGCGCATCGCATGCACCACAGATTCCACATCGTCGCCGTTCACGTGAAGCACGGGCGCCAAAACCACTTTGGCTACATCGGTACAGTAGGTGGACGAACGCGCGTCCATATAGTTGGTGGTAAAGCCCACCTGGTTGTTAATCACGACGTGGATGGTGCCCCCTGTAGAATAGCCTGCGAGACGCTCCATTTGCAGGGTCTCATACACCACGCCTTGTCCGGCTACGGCCGCATCCCCATGAATGAGAATGGGCAATACCCGGTCAAAGTTGCTCGCATAATCGGTGTTGCATTTTGCACGCGCAATGCCAACAACCACGGGATCGACCGCTTCCAAATGGGAAGGGTTGGGCGCAATATTCATCTTCACCGTCTTCTGGTTGGCCAAGGTGCGCTCCGTCGTATACCCGAGGTGGTACTTTACGTCTCCGTCAAAATCATCCTCCGCAAATTCCTTCCCCTCAAATTCCGAGAAGATCTGCGAAGCCGGCTTGCCAAACACATTGGTCAACACATTGAGTCGACCGCGGTGCGCCATGCCCAAAACAACCTCTTCCACGCCCAGTTCTGCACCGCGCTGCAGCATGAAATCTAACCCGGGTATCAAGGACTCCGCGCCCTCAATGGAGAAGCGCTTCTGACCGACAAACTTGGTGTTCAAAAAGGATTCAAACGCAACGGCTTCATTGAGCTTGTGCAAAATGTGCCGCTTTTCCGTCTGGCTGAGTACGGGATAGTTATCGTTGGGATGGATAAAGGACTGTACCCATTTAATCACTTCAGGTTGACGCACGTACATGTACTCCACGCCAATGGAGCGACAGTAAATGGCCTGCAGGTGTGCCACAATTTCTCGCAGCGGCGCTGGCCCTGGCAAGCCCACCTCCACGGCCGCCTGAAAGACGGTATCCAAGTCCGAGGGGCTCAGTCGGAAGTTCTCCAGATCCAACGTGGGGCTGTACGTCCGGCGCTGACGAACCGGGTTGGTTTGTGTAAACAAGTGTCCGCGCGTCCGATAGCCGTTGATCAGATCAAGGACGGCAAATTCTTTGCGAACCTCATCGGGAACGGCGGTTTCTACCTCAAGCAGGTCTCCGTATTCCGAACGTGAAAAGTCATAGCCCTGAAAAAATGATCGCCACGAAGGTTCAACCTCATCTGGATTGTTAACATACTGTTGGTAGAGGTCATCCAGAAAGCCAACATGTGAGGTTCCTAAGAAGGAAAAGCGGTCCATTGAATCCGTTGATTATTCAAAACAAAATTACGGCAAAAACCACGCCCAAAGCCTGCAAATTCAGCAGATAATCAAAGGTTTTGTTGAGGGATTATTAAGCTTTTCGGTAAAAAATCCAGTCTGCCAGCGCACTAAGGTCAGCCGTCTCAGCGCCTAATTCTTTCGCACGATCCAAAGCCGCCATAGCTAACTTAAAATGGTGACTGCGCTGAGTTTCCGCATGCATTAGACTCCCGGCCTCTATCATGGCCATTTTGATGGCCTCTACCTTTTCATCACTTTTTTGAAGTTCCCACGTGCGGAGAAAGCTTCCTTGGGTTTTGGCTAGATGAATCCAAAGCATCGTTTTTTTATTCGAGCGAATGTCTCCACCTACTTGCTTTCCGACTAACGCTGCATCCCCAAAAGCGTCCAAAATATCATCATGAATTTGGAATGAAGTACCCAATTCTAGACCGAAAGCATACATAGCTTTTGCCATTTCACGGGAGCCCTCAGCCGCAAGAATGCCTAGTTCTAGGGCACAACCAAGTAATACAGAAGTTTTGTATCGAATCATTTGTACATATTGCCCCTCCTGAACTTGATCTTCTGTCTCAAAATCCATGTCCCATTGCTGGCCTTCACACACTTCCAGCGCAGTTCGGTTAAAAACTTCCAAAGCTTCAGGTAAAATACGCGTTGGCAACGCTCTCAGGCTTTCGTAGGCCATGACAAGCAGTGCATCACCGCTTAAAATAGCCGTATTATTTCCCCAAGTTTCATGGACCGTTGGCTTGCCTCTGCGAACAGGAGCTTCATCCATGATATCATCATGAATCAAAGAGAAATTATGAAAACGCTCCACCGCATGGGCCGCAGGTAAGGCAACCGTGGCGGATTTGCCCAGCGCTTCGGCAGCCATCAAGGACAATACGGGACGTAATCGCTTGCCTCCCATGCCCAAAATGTATCGCTGCGGGGCGTACAGTCGATCCGGTTGCCTATTCCATTCAGGCTCTCCAAAACCCGACTCTAAACTTTGCAAGAAAATGCGTTGTAATCGCTCTACCGCCGTCATCCAAGTAAAGATTTCAGATATGCCCCATAACCACTCTTAAGTAAGGGTTTTGCTAGCGCTGCAAGCTGGGTAGAATCAATAAATCCCATGCGATATGCCACTTCTTCAATACATCCCACCTTCAAGCCCTGTCGGCGCTCCATGATTTGCACAAATTGGGCCGCCTCCATCAAACTATCAAACGTACCGGTATCCAACCAAGCGGTACCTCGGTCCAAAACGCCCACATGCAATGATCCTCGACGTAGATATTCACGGTTGATATCGGTGATTTCATATTCACCGCGTGCGGATGGCTTTAGGTTTGCTGCTATTTCGACTACCTGGTTGTCATAAAAGTATAAGCCAGGAACTGCGTAATTGCTTTTGGGTTTAGTCGGCTTTTCTTCAATAGAAAGGACTCTACCTTCTGCATCAAAGTCTACCACTCCATACCGCTCGGGGTCACTCACCGGATAGGCAAACACGATTCCACCCTTCGGGTTGGCGCTCTCTTGAAGGAGCTGAGGCATTTGGGTGCCGTAAAAAATATTGTCTCCCAAAACGAGTGCTACGCTATCTGAACCAATAAATTCCTTCCCCAAAACAAATGCTTGCGCTAATCCATTGGGCTCAGGCTGCACGGTGTACTGAAAGGAGCACCCTAATTGGCTTCCGTCCCCAAGGAGGTTTTGAAACAACGGAGCGTCATGCGGGGTGCTGATGATCAAAATCTCCCGAATTCCAGCTTCTAATAAGGTGCTCAAAGGATAATAGATCATCGGCTTGTCATACACAGGCATCAACTGCTTGCTAACCGAATGGGTAAGTGGATGCAAACGAGTGCCTGAGCCGCCAGCTAAAATGATCCCTTTCATTATTCGTCTTCGGCTAAGTCAATTAAAATATCTTCCATGTCTGAGGCAGTCATCACTTTATCCAGAGACATCAATAGGCTGGGCAGTAAAATCAAGTTTGAGAACATCGCAAATACCAATGTGATGGAAACAAGTAAGCCTAGCGCTTGTGTTCCTCCAAAGCTTGAAGCTAGAAAAATGAAAAATCCTGCAAATAAAACAATCGATGTATAGAACATTGAGGGTCCAGTTTCACGGATCGCAGAAATTGCCGCTCGAGCAATATTATGGCCATTTCCGACCAGTTCTTGACGATATCGTGCGAGATAGTGTAAGGTGTCGTCCACACTTATTCCAAAGGCAATGGAAAAAATCAGCACAGTGGACGGCTTGACCGGGATTCCAAACCAACCCATAATGCCAGCGGTCATCAAAAGGGGAAGTAAGTTGGGAATAATGGCAACTACGACCATACGAAAGGTTTTAAATAACGCCGCCATGAGAAGCGAAATCACCATGATCGCCAAAAGCAAACTCACCACTAAATTATTGATGAGAAATTTTGTGGATCGCAAGAAAATAATACTCGCACCAGTGTAGGAAAGATTATAACTCGCTCGATCAAATATGGAATCTGCCGTGGATTGAACTCTTCCTACTAAGCCCATCATTTCAGGCCGGGTTAAGTCTTCTACTTGCACTGAAACTCGAAGTTTTTGATGCGGCTCATCCAGGAATCCATTGGTCAAAAAGGCGAGATCCTTGCTGTCCAATTTGGGCATGGATGTCGCAATCATCGTACGTTCTTGATTGTTTGGGAGCGCATAAAAAAGTGGATCTCCACCGTAATACGCTTGCCGACCAAATTTTAACACATCAACGAGGGACAGAGATCGACTTAAGTGCTTCATCGTATCCAGCGCATCTTGAAACCGATCAACCCGCTTCAATACTTTTGATTTTTCCGCACCATTTTCCTCTTTGGTATCGATAACTATTTCAAGAGGAACGACACCACCCATTTCGCGTTCAAAGAACCGCATTTGAGTAACCAAAGGATCTGATTCATGAATGTCCGTGGTCAGGTTCCCCGTAGTTTGCATCTTGGTCATCCCGATTACCCCCAGAACGGCAAGGACTAAAGCCCCCACGTACACATTTCTTCGATTCCCTTCTGCCGTCCTCACTAACCACTCAATCCACTTGACTAACCACTTCTGATTTAAATGTTTGTAATGGCGTTCTTTTGGTGCAGATAAATAAGAGTATAGTACCGGTATGATGGTCAAACTCATCAAAAACACCATGAAGATGTTTATCGAAGCTGCCACCCCAAAATGTACTAAGGCCTCAGAGGAAGTCAAAATGAAGGTTGCAAATCCAAGCGCCGTTGTGGCATTCGTAAGAAACGCCACACCACCTATTTTCTTAACTGTGTGAATTAAAGCCGATTTAACGTCCTTGTCTTTGGCGTACTCTTGGTGATATTTATTGATGAAGAAGATGCAATTGGGCACCACAATCACAATTAATAACGGTGGCAAGAGAGCACTAAATAAAGTGATTTTATAACTGAGCAAGCCCATAATTCCATACAACCCAATCACTCCGACCCCGACAACGGACAAGGCAATCAAGGCCGCCCGCATACTGCGCAACAGAATGAGCATGATTAAGACCGTTACCAGACCTGTCAAGATTAAGAACAAGTTGATTTCACCCTTAATACTACGCGCATTGTTCAATCGCAAATATGGGAGGCCAGAAATCTGAACTTCAATCCCTGTTCTGCGCTCAAAGCGCTTTGTTTCTGCATGCAGGCGGTCAAACAAATCGAAAATGAGCGCACTATAGTTTGCCTTGTCCGTAATGGTGATGGCCATCAGGTGCGTGGTGTTATCGCGGCTACTCAATAATCCATGATAGATGGGGAGAGCGTTGTAATGATCTCGAATCGCAAATGCCTCTTGAGGACTATCTACTCGCCCATCCATGATGGTGGTGGTTTCCATTTTTGCGCCCTGTTCTTCGCCTAAGTAGAGATCGACCGCATTATGCAAGGATAAAACACCCACGACCTCTTCTTCTTTCTCTAAGCGAGTGGCCATATCTGCCCATGCATTGAGCACTGAAGGCGTAAAAAAAGCATCATCTTTTGCGGCAAGAACTATCGCATTGCCGGATTCTGTAAAGTCCTCATGAAATCCCATGTAGGTCGTGAAGACCGAATCCGTTGAAGGAAGCATTTTGGCAAACTCGTAGCTGATATCTACCGAGCGGCCAAAAAATGCCATCATTCCGATATACAGAGCCCAAAAGGCTAAAACCCCTCTTCGATACTTTAATAAAAAATGGCCAGCGCGTTCCCACATAGACGTCAAAGGTACGATTGCTTTAAGATGGTACGAGAAGCCCGGTTTACTTCAAGAATCAAACCAGATTAGACTTCAGTGAATTTTCGAAAAACTACGGGTCTGCATGGAGCAGCATCATTCTCCATGGCTGATACGTTCATTTGAAGATGCCATCGCCCATCCACCACCTCTGAGGGGATATGCAGCAATTCTGAGATAGTGGCATGAATTCGAGTATCCGGATTCGGTTTGGATTCCTTTGGGCCAACTTTCCAGAACGAACGATGGCAGGCCAATGCTCCCCCATCTTCTTCTCGATCCACTGAGGGCAGATCCACTAACCAATGCTCTATGCCTAATTCTGCCAATTTTGAACCGACCTCGAAGTGAAAATAGGGTGCATCAGAATTTGAATGGTCCATGTCTGCCACATTCGGGATTCGTTCAAAGCAGCGAACAATGAGGGCAGTTGCCCCCTTTAGCCCGCCCGAAGCCTCAATAGAAGCTTCCACATCCTTCCATGAAATACATCGCCCTACATCCTGTTTGACACTCGGATGTACCGTAATAATCAAAGATTCTTGCATCCAGGGGATGGCAATTTGATTCACTGGATAGTGGCCGCGGCATATATGACCTACCGTCTCCGTATGGCTCCCATGAGCATGTGGATTAAACTCTAATGTGAAGAAATTTACATCACCCCCGTCTGCTACCGACCCTACCCAGTCTCCAAGACGAACGGGCCGACGCACCATGCCATCAACATACCAAGCACGCTTCTTACCAATTTCTATGGCTAAGCTCAAATCGAATGGCCCTTCCATCTCGTTCATACCTCTAAGGTATCATGGGGGCCAGCAGCCACAAAGCCCTCCATGGCAATTCGATCACTTAGAAAAAGCCCCTCATCACTGAGCACCCAAGATTCAGCCGTACGGATCATCAAACCATCCGATATGTAGCTAGCCCAAATGGCATCCAAATTCGTAGCCAGAGCGCCCATCGAGTTTCGAGACAAGCCCTCCATTCGACGTAACTGAGTCATTATTTGCTCATTCACTCGATCTACTGGCCGCAGATGCTCCTCTTCAAACCAGGATGTATTTTCTCCCATTTGTTTCAAATAGAGGTTATTATTTGAAATATTCCATCGCCGAATTGACACGCCATCAAAAGAATGAGCCCCAGGCCCTAGACCTACATAAGCTTCACCCGACCAGTAGGCCGAATTGTGTTCTGACCGGTGACCGGGCAATGAAGCATTACTCAATTCATAGGGTTCCCAACCGATAGACCTTAGATGCGAACGCATCCATAAAAAATCTTCTACCGCTCGATCCTCTACAGGTGCAGTGGATTGACCCCGCCGTATGTGATGGTGCAAGGCCGTGCGCTCTTCCACCGTCAAAGCATAGGTAGATAGGTGAGGGACGCCCAAAGCCAGGGCCTCACCCACATTATCCTGCCATTCTCCAAGACTAGTTTCAGGCAATCCGTAGATTAAATCCACCGAAATCGAATCAATCCCTGCATCTTGAGCTCTCCGTATCCCATCTTTTGCTTCCTGTCCTGTGTGACTTCGATTCATCCATTGCAATCGGTGATCAACAAAACTCTGAATTCCAACGCTAAGTCGATTCACCCCCATAGATTTCCACCCAAGAATGGCTTTAGCGTCTAGATCTTCTGGGTTAGCCTCCAAGGTGAATTCACCGCCAGGAACCAATGGAAAGTGTTCCGAAAAGCAATCCCGCCAGGTATTGACCAGCGGCAGCGGCAAGATTGATGGGCTGCCTCCTCCCCAATACCAAGTTTCTACACTTTGAGGGTCCACTTGACGGATTTTTGCTTCCAATTTTACCCTTTCAACCAATTGGGGCATTGTGCTGAGCTGCGTAGAAAAGTGAAAGTCGCAATAGTGGCATGCCTTTCTGCAATAAGGCACATGTACGTATAATCCTGCCATTAATACGGGAGTTCAATTCGGAATGTACTGCCCTCTCCAGGGACAGATCGAAGTACTGTAAGACGTCCTCTATGGCCAGATTCTATAATTCGCTTTGCTAACGAGAGCCCAAGACCCCAACCCCTCGATTTGGTTGTAAATCCGGGGTTAAAAACAACACGCTTAATTCGAGCACTCATGCCACGACCTGTATCACTTATATCAACCCAAACTTTACGGCCTTGACGAATGGCTGTGATCGTCACCTCTCCTTTTCCATCCATGGCATCCATCGCGTTTCGGAGCAAATTTTCAACCACCCAGCCTAGTAAGACAGGTTGCATTGGGATTAAAGGAAGGTCTTCGGATAAATCCAATAAGAGATGTACTTCCCCAGGACTTCGCCGTTGCAAGTAGTCGACCGTGTGACGGAGCAATTCAGTCAGGTTGCCCAAGTCCCCTTTTGTTTCGGTTCCAATTTTAGAGAACCGCTCGGCCACCGTTTGCAAACGATTTAGGTCTTTTTTTATCTCAGAAACCGCCGCTGGAGATGCCCCCTCCTCTTCAAGCAAGGTAGTCCAACCATACAACGCAGAAAGTGGTGTTCCCAGTTGGTGCGCCGTTTCACGAGCCATACCTGTCCAAACGCGATCTTGTTCTGCTTTGCGCGCCCGACTAAAACCAAAGTAAGCGAGCAGTATATAGGCTGCGATAATCGCCAGAAGAAACCTGGGATAATTATGCAGTCGCTGCACATTAACCGACTCATTTCGGTAAATGAATTGATTGACCCCTGGAAGCAAATTGACTTCGATTGGCGCGGCATAATTCATCATGATTTTCAATTCGCGCTCAATCGCTAAGCTACTCGTGTCTGAACCAGGCAGATTGCGGTGGTTAAGTATAACACCATGAGCATCCGTGAGGATTAATGGAATAGTCGTATTCAATTCGATGATTCGTGTCGCCAAGGTCAAATCCGCTTCGGGATCGCCTTGAACAATACTTTCAATGGCTTCTGCCCAAAGTTCTACCCGTCGCTCTTCTTCGGCTCGTAGATGGCTGGCAAATTGCTCGGTATACCACAGCGTGAGCGCGCCAATACCCACGGCAGAAAGGAGCAAGCCTCCCTTCCACAGGTTTTTCATCTTGTCCACGTCAAAGAATGCCATTGGAACGAAGGTAACGGGACTTTTTCATCTTATTTTAAACTCTGGTGCGTTTTTTGAGTTGAGGAAGTGTCATTTTTGCAGCACCATGCGTAGCCCTCTTTTACTTCTCTTCCCTCTTGCCATTTTCTTTGTTTTAGATCTCCTGGCATTTCAAACATTCAAAGCGCTTGATTTAGGCAAATTGTTTGGGCGAGTCTATTGGCTCATTCATGGTTTGGGCTATGCTTACATCGTGTATGCCATATTCCAATTCAACCCTCAGGCTAGCCCAGCAGAACTGCGTAAAGGCATGCAAGGGTTCATGATTTATGCCATTGCACTTTATGTGCCAAAAATTTTTCCTGTGGCTATGGGGTTTTTGGAGGATCTGTTCCGATCAGGGGCATGGGCAACAGGAAATGGCTGGCAAAGTCGCCGGAAGTTTGTCGCCACCGTGGGCTGGAGCCTCGCTGCTATTCCATTCATTGGTATTCTTCATGGGGTATTTCGCGGACGCTTCAAATATCGCGTCCTTCACAATGAGGTGAGAATAAAGGGGTTGCCTAGCGCTTTTCATGGCTTTAGAATTTTACAAATCAGCGATATTCATAGCGGTAGCTTTAGTGATCCTGCAGAAGTCCAAGTGGGAATTGACATGGTCATGGCTCAGTCCGTGGATGCAATTGCTTTTACCGGAGACTTGGTGAATAATGTGGCCGAAGAGATGACGCCATGGATTTCTGCCTTTCAGAAGATAAAGGCCCCTTTTGGGGTGTTTTCAATTCTTGGAAATCATGATTACGGCGACTATATGCAATGGAATGATGCACAGGAGAAAGCAGACAATTTCCAAGCCTTATGCGCTACCCATGAAAAGCTTGGTTGGGATCTGCTTCGAAACGAACATCGCATCATTGAAAAGGATGGGGACCGCCTCGAAATAGTCGGAATTGAGAACTGGGGTAAGCCGCCGTTTCCTCAACATGGAGACCTAAGTAAGGCCCTAGACGGGTTGAGTATAGAAACTCCAAAAGTGCTTCTTAGCCACGATCCTTCACATTATGATGCACAAGTGGCGCAGCACCCTGCCAATATTGCCTTAACCTTGAGCGGACACACACACGGAATGCAGTTTGGTATCGAAATTCCGGGCTGGCTCAAATGGAGCCCAGTGAAGTTTAAGTACCATAAGTGGGCCGGGAACTACCCCGAAGCGAATCAACCACGCACGCTCTATGTCAACCGCGGTTTTGGCTACTTGGCCTTCCCAGGGCGTGTAGGGATTTGGCCCGAAATCACGGTTCATGAACTACAACCCGCTTAAAAACGTTCTAATTCAGTTATGACAAACGTTCTCCTTAAACCTTCTTTGGCCCTTGCCGCTTTGGCGCTCTTGGCCTATCCTGCCTTTACGAATAACAATGGGGCTCCAGCGGGAAAAACCGGCTCGCCCATGAGCAACGGCCAGACGTGCTATAGCTGCCATTCTGGACCTTCTGCCTCCACGCAAGGAGTGAGCATTACTTCGGACATTCCTGCGGATGGCTATTTAGATAACACGACTTACACCATCACGGTAACTTCTGACGCAGGTACTGCGGGCATGTCACGTGCTGGTTTTGAAGCGTCTGTGGAGAAAGCAGGGAGCCACCAAGGAACCCTTACTGCGGCAAGCGGTGTGCAACTCAAGCAAAACAATTATATAACTCACACAAGCTCATCCACTTCGCCTACAAGCGGGGTCAAATCATGGAGCTTCTCCTGGAACAGCGGTTCGGGATCCGACAGCGTAACCGTCTATGCCGCCGGCCTTTTTGCCAATGGTAACAACCAGAATTCCGGTGACGCCCTGGTTACAACTTCCTTGGAGTTTAAAAAGAGCCATGTGAGCCTGGACGAATCCACTGCGCTGATTGGCCTCACCGCTAGCCCCAACCCTGCTCAAAGTGTACTGCGTTTCTCCGCGCCAGACGCACGTGCTGCCGGTCGCTTAACCGTGGTCGATGCATTCGGTCGCGTGGTGTTGGATAGCCCCTGGAGCGCTGAGGATGCCGATGGCCGTTTGATGAATGTAAGCAACTGGTCTAATGGTATTTACAGCGCTTATATTCGTCTAGAAACGGGCAAAAATGCCCAGGTCCGCTTCCAAGTGCTCCATTAATTTTTGTAAAGAGCAAAAGTTTGGCACGCTTTTGGAAATACCCTTTCTGAGAGCTTCTGCGTTTAGGTGATTTTGTGTTAGCGACTTGTTCGTTTCATTGAACGCTCTCTGGAAACCCCGCTTCGGCGGGGTTTTTTTGTGGCCAAATGTGGGGGGGTAAGGGTTTAAGGGTTGAAGGGTTGTGCGAAATGCGCAACGATCCCTGATTTACTCCCCCAAATCGATGTAGACGTTTTTGGGCTCCGTAAAGAAGCGCAACGCTTCAAATCCACCCTCACGGCCAATACCGGAGGCCTTTACACCTCCAAAGGGGGTACGCAAGTCGCGCACGAGCCAATTGTTGACCCACACAATGCCGCTGTGAATGTGCGCGGCAACGCGATGCGCGCGCTTGAGATTTTCGGTCCAAACGGTGGCCGCCAATCCGTACTTGGTGGCATTGGCCAGCGCCAAGGCTTCCTCTTCGCTCTCAAAAGCTTGAATGGTAACCACCGGTCCAAAGATTTCTTCCTGGTTGGTGCGGCAGCCCATATTCAAGCCGGTGATGACCGTGGGGGCCACGTAGAATCCCCCTTCTACACCTTCTGGATACAGCGCTTGGCCGCCACATTCTACCGTACCCCCTTCTTCTTGGGCAAGCTGGATGTAGTGGAGAATTTTTGTTTGGTGGTCTTTGGAAACGACGGCACCCACCTGAGTGGTGGGATCTTCCGGTTGGCCTACTTTGAGGGCCTTCACCTTTTCGACAAAGGCGGCTACAAAGCGGTCGTAGATCGGGCGTTCGACAAGGATTCGACTCCCGCAAAGGCAAATTTGGCCCTGATTGGCAAAGGAGGACTGCAACGTGGTGCGCAGCATTTTGTCAAAGTTGCAATCCGCGAAGATGACATTCGGGTTCTTGCCGCCCAATTCCAGGCTCAACTTTTTAAACATAGGCGCCGCGACACTTGAAATGCGCGCACCCGTGGCCGTGCCACCGGTAAAGGATATGACGGGCACCTCAGGATGGCTAACCAGAGGTTCGCCTACGTTGGGACCCGTGCCGTGCACAATGTTGAGCACGCCCGCTGGAAAGCCCACTTCGTTCATGATTTCACTTAGTAAATACGCCGTGGCAGGCGTTACCTCCGAAGGCTTCGCCACGACCGTATTGCCCGCGGCGAGCGCCGGCGCAATCTTCCACGTAAACAGATAAAGCGGCAGGTTCCACGGACTGATGCAGGCCACCACCCCGATGGGGCGGCGCAGCGTATAGTTGAAGCCTTGCGCGCCCATGTCGTGGCTCTCCGAGGCGTCGTGCAAAATCGCCGTCGCGTAGAACGCAAAATTGTCTCGCGCCCGGGGAATGTCTACCCGCGTCGCCAACTTCACGGGCTTGCCATTGTCCTTGGACTCTGCGGCCGCCAGCTCGTCCATGCGCTCTTCGATGCGCTGCGAGACGCGGAGCATGTGGGCACTGCGCTCGGCGGCAGTTAAGCCGGACCACATGGGGAAAGCGTTTTTGGCGGCAGCGATGGCACGCTCTACGTCTTCAGCCCCGCTATCTGGAATCTCCCCATAGACTTCGCCCGTCGCAGGGGCTACATTGGGGAGGTAGGCGCCGTTGACGGGTGCGGCAAACTGTCCATCGATATAATTCTGGAGACGCATACTTATAAGTTGGGGGTTCGGCCACCGTCGACGGGAATATTCACGCCCGTGATATAGCTCGCAGCAGGGGAAGCGAGAAAGGCCACGGCTTCCGCAATTTCCGAGGGTTCGGCAAATCGGCCCATGGGGATCTCATCTAACATGGCTTGCTTGACATCTTCTTGGCTTTGACCCGTTTTGACGGCACGGCCATCGATGATATTACCCAGGCGCTCTGTCAGCGTGGCGCCCGGCAAAACGTTGTTGACCGTAATGGCCTGAGAGGCCAACTCGTTAGCCAGTGTCTTGGACCAGTTGGCGACCGCGGCCCGAATGGTATTGCTTACTCCCAGCCCATGCAGGGGAGCCTTTACACTGGTCGAAATGATATTGACAATCCGACCATAGCCTTCATCGCGCATACCCGGAACAAGCAATTGAACCAGACGATGGTTGTTGATCAAATGATTGGTAAAAGCTGAATAAAACGCTTCGGGCGTCGCATCCACAATGGGACCTGCAGCAGGGCCACCCGTATTGTTGACCAAAATGTGAATGGGGTGTCCTTCTTCTAAAAACTCCTCGAGAGCGGATTCGACCGTGTCCGGCTCATTGTAATCGGCCACAAGGAAGGAGTGCCCTTGGCCGTGACGGCGATCGAGTTCTTTGAGCGTGTTCTCTAATTTTTCACGATTCCGTGCCAAAAGGACCACATGGGCACCTTTCGCTGCGAGCACTTTGGCAACCGCCTTTCCAATCCCCTGAGTAGAGCCTGCAACTAAGGCACGCTTTCCGACCAAATTTAGTTCCATGCCCCGAAGGTAGGCAAGGCATCGGTTTAGCCGTTCACGAAAAGACGACGATGTCCTGAAAGTCGGTCGTTTGGCCCGAGCGCCCGGACCAGCGGCCAAGATGGATGCGAGTCTCTGTCCAGCCCGCTTCTTCCGCCCAACGCTGCAGATTTTCTGGGGTAAAGCCCACGTTGGCCCCCTTCACTTCGGCATCCATGTACCAATCTTCACCCCGTTGAACGTTGAATTCATAAGCACTGCCTTTGGCGCAGGAAAGCGCCTCTTCATCGGTCAAGAAAAAAGTGGCCAAAAAGCGCCCGCCGGGCTTGAGCACGCGGCGCGCTTCGCGCAGGTAGTTTTGGACTTCGGCCCTTTCCATATGAGTAAAAACGGAAGTAGCCCAAGCAAAGTCAAATTGATTCTCCGAATACGGAAAAGAAAATCGATCTGCCGAGGCACCTTCTAAGGTGTACAGATCGTTCACCAAGGATACGTGCTGAAAGTGAAATTGCGGAAAACGCATGGAAATGCGTTGCCGACAATCGTCCACTGCGGAGGCTACAACATCAAAGCCGTGGTATTCCGCGGGGGCCGTTAAAAAATCAGTGAGAGGGATGGCCATTCGGCCCAATCCACTGCCAATATCCAGCACCGTTTCTTGTGGCTGTAGGCCGCCTAGGGTTTGGAAATAGGCTTTGAAAATCAAACCATTTTCTAAGAAATCTCCGCCGCCAGTAAAGATTTCACCAGGCAGGGGCAAGGGGATGCCATTATAGCGTGGACGCCCGCCGTGCCTAAGCAACGATAGAAGATCCATCGGCGCAAAGGTTATACGCCGCACTACACGGCGCGCGCGCGGACCAAATGCATAGAAAATTCCTCGTAAAATTCGTTTCATGTAAGGCCTACTTTGGGAAAGCTTATGCTCGACCGGCCATCATAGCCTCAATCTCATCCACCTCCTTGGGAATCGCCTTAGTCAAATTGATATGACCCTCCTTTGTGATGACAATGTCGTCTTCAATGCGAATTCCTAAGCCCTCTTCGGGGATATAGATTCCCGGCTCGCATGTGAAGACCATGCCTTCTTGCATGGGCGAACCGTCCCACAAGCCGTAATCGTGTACATCAATTCCCAAATAGTGACTTGTCCCGTGCATGAAGTACTTCTTGTACGCAGGCCATGCGGGGTCCTGAGCGTCAACATCCGCCTGGGTGATGAGGCCTAGCCCGATGAGTTCTTTCGTCATCAGCTCGCCAACTTGGACGTGATATTCGGCTAAAACGGCTCCAGGGCGAAGTAATGCAATGGCCGCCTTCTCCACGCGAAGAACAGCCTCATAGACCTGCCGTTGGCGGGGGCTAAAAGTTCCGTTCACAGGAAAGCAACGGGTCACATCGCAGGCGTAGTTGGCATATTCAGCCCCTACGTCAAAGAGAACAAGGTCGCCCGAAAGGCATGCACGATTGTTTTCGATGTAATGCAGAACACAGGCACTCGGACCACTACCAATAATTGGGGTGTAGGCAAATCCACGTGATCGTCGGCGTAAAAACTCATGGGTGAATTCTGCTTCTAACTCAAATTCAGTAACCCCTGGTTTTAAAAACTTTAGAATTCGATCATAGCCCGCTGCCGTGATATCTGCCGCAATCTGCATGACCTCAACTTCTTCGGAGGTCTTCACTGCACGAAGGGCATTCAGAGCAGGCGCTGATCGTTTGTAACTATGGTGTGGAAAGGTCTCCTTGAGTACCTTATTCAGACGCATAGTTCGTGTTTCAACGGGATTATTTCTGCGCAAATGCTCTTCCGTGACAAGGTACACATGTTCCGTTTGGCTCATGACTTCTTTGATGATGCGATCCCAATCTTGGAGCCAATACACCGTTTTAATCCCGCTCACTTCAAATGCTTGCGAGGCATCCAGCTTGGCCCCTTCCCACACGGCAATATGAGCATTTGTCTCCGTCAAGAAAAGCATCTCGCGGTGCTCTGGTTTTGGGGCATCTGGGAATAAAACGAGGATTGATTCTTCCTGATCCACACCGCTCAGCCAAAAAATATCAGAGGCCTGCTTGAATGGCAAGGTTCCGTCGGCCCCAGTGGGATAGAGGTCATTTGAATGGAATACAGCCAGGGAATTCGCGGACATCGTGGCGGCAAAACGGGCACGATTCTGAACGAAAATGGAAGATTTTAAAGGGAGGTATTTCATAGTGAACGAAGGTAATCGCTTTTGTGTTTATCCTTTGCAGCGCGTCACTTGGGCTGTACTTTTGTGACAACCTTGAATTTATCCCTTTTATGGCGACCACACGCGGACTCTTTGGATCTTCTCTTGCACGCAAATATTGGATGGCCCTGACGGGGCTCTTCCTGTGCAGCTTTTTGGTAATCCACTTATTAGGCAACCTCCCGTTGCTCATGGGAAAGCAGGAGGCTTTTAATGCCTACGCCCACTTTATGACCACCTTTCCTTTGATCAAAGCGGTGAGCTATTTGCTTTACGCAAGTATTCTCCTTCATACTGTGGATGGCCTGATGCTCGCTAAGCAAAACATGGCAGCACGTCCGGCAAATTATGTGAAATACAATGGAGCCGCCAACGCAAATTGGTCCTCACGGAACATGGCTTTGTTAGGCACGTTCACCTTGCTTTTTCTTATCATTCACATGAAGAGCTTTTGGTACGAGATGCACTGGGGTTCTGTTCCAATGATTACGGATGCAGAAGGTTCCACCTACAAAGATTTATACACGATCACCGTGGCTGCATTTGAGCAAGTCTGGTACAGCCTTTTTTATGTCGTGGCGATGATTTCCTTGGGATTCCACTTATGGCATGGCTTCGCTAGCGCCTTTCAGACCATGGGCTGGTCCCACCCTCGCTACACGCCATGGATTAAAGCCATAGGGTATGGGTTTGCGGTGCTTGTCCCTGCCACCTTTGCCAGCATTCCGCTCTACATCTTATTGACTTGATTTTTTAGCTAATTCTGCTATGTCCACATTAGACGCACACATTCCCGAAGGTCCCATTGCGGAAAAATGGACCAAACACAAGGCCAAAATCCCATTGGTGAGCCCAGCCAACAAGCGCCAAATCGACGTGATTGTCGTGGGCACAGGCTTGGCCGGCAGTTCAGCCGCAGCATCGCTGGCTGAACTTGGATACAATGTGAAAGCTTTTTGCTTCCAAGATTCTCCTCGACGGGCGCATTCTATTGCAGCGCAGGGTGGCATCAACGCCGCAAAAAATTATCAGAACGACGGAGACTCTACTTTCCGTCTTTTCTATGATACCATCAAGGGAGGCGATTATCGTAGCCGTGAAGCGAATGTGCATCGCCTAGCTGAAGTTTCCGCAAGCATTATTGACCAATGTGTCGCCCAAGGGGTGCCATTTGCTCGCGATTATGGCGGCCAATTGGATAACCGTTCATTTGGTGGAGTTCAGGTGAGTCGCACATTTTACGCTAAAGGGCAAACCGGTCAGCAGCTGCTTCTTGGAGCATATTCCGCCCTCTCTCGACAGGTTGCCAAAGGCCGCGTCCAAATGTTTGCCCGTCATGAAATGGTCGAATTGGTCGTAGTGGACGGTAAGGCCCGGGGCATTATCGCTCGCGACTTGGTCACAGGCGAACTAGAGCGTCATTCAGCACATGCCGTTTTACTCTGCACCGGCGGCTATGGCAATGTGTTTTATTTGAGCACAAATGCGATGGGTTCTAATGTCACTGCGGCATGGAAGGCTCACCGAAAGGGAGCATTCATGGCCAACCCTTGTTTTACTCAGATTCACCCAACGTGTATCCCCGTCAGCGGCCATTTTCAATCTAAGCTGACCTTAATGTCCGAGTCCCTTCGAAATGACGGACGCATTTGGGTTCCGAAGAAAAAAGAAGATGCAGAAGCGATTCGCGCCGGGAAACTTCAGGCAGTGCAACTAGCCGAAGAAGACCGTGATTATTATTTGGAGCGTCGATATCCGGCTTTTGGCAACCTTGTTCCACGAGATGTGGCATCGCGAGCGGCCAAAGAGCGTTGCGACGCAGGTTTCGGGGTGAATAAAACTGGAGAGGCTGTCTACCTCGATTTTGCATCAGCCATTGAACGCTACGGAAAAGAAGCTGCGCATGTTCAAGGTTTGCACCATCCGAGTGCTGAAAAAGTGCGTGAACTCGGAGAGGCGATTGTAGAAAGTAAGTATGGAAACCTCTTCCAGATGTACGAAAAAATCACAGCCCAAGACCCCTACAAAACGCCTATGATGATTTATCCGGCGGTGCACTACACCATGGGGGGCATTTGGGTAGATTACAATTTGATGACGACCGTTCCTGGCCTCTTCGCTTTGGGCGAGGCCAATTTCTCTGACCACGGCGCCAACCGCTTAGGCGCTTCTGCCTTGATGCAAGGTCTAGCAGATGGCTACTTTGTAGCCCCTTACACGGTCGGTACGTATTTGGCCGATGACATTCGGACCGGAAAAATCTCTACCGAATTGCCTGAGTTTGTTGACGCTGAAACTGCCGCGCGTCAACGCATGGAGGGCTTCCTCAACAATGCGGGGAATACCCCCGTGGAGGTTTTCCATCGCGAGCTTGGAAAAATCATGTGGGACCAATGTGGCATGGCCCGAAACAAGGAAGGCTTAGAAAAAGCCATCCAAGATATTCGCAGCTTGCGTGAGCGCTTCTACAAGGAAGTGAAGGTGCCAGGCAAGATGCATGAGATGAACCCAGAATTAGATAAAGCCGGCCGCGTAGCGGACTTCCTTGAGTTGGGTGAATTGATGTGCCTTGATGCCTTGAGTCGTGAAGAATCTTGTGGAGGTCACTTCCGAGAGGAGTACCAAAGCGAAGAGGGTGAAGCCGTTCGTCGTGACGATGAATTCGCCTACGTAGCAGCTTGGGAATTCGCAGATCAAGATCCCGGAAAAGCAAAACTTCACAAAGAACAACTGGTCTTTGAAAATGTTAAACTGATTACACGCTCCTACAAATGAAATTTACCCTCAACGTTTGGCGTCAAAACGGCCCACAAGACAAGGGCCGCATGGAAACTTACCAGGTGGACCAAGTCAGTGATGACATGTCATTTTTGGAAATGATCGATGTGCTCAATGAGCAACTGATTGGCCAAGGGGTGGATCCAGTTGTTTTCGATCACGATTGTCGAGAAGGGATCTGCGGCATGTGTTCGATGTTCATCAATGGAGAAGCTCATGGTCCAGGCCGTGGTGTCACCACGTGCCAATTGCACATGCGTGAATTCAAGGATGGGGATGAAATTACCATCGAACCATTCCGGGCCAAAGCATTCCCGGTGATCAAAGATCTCATGGTGGATCGCAGTGCGTTTGACCGGATCATTCAGGCAGGAGGCTATGTATCCGTAAATACATCGGGCAACTTGCCTGACGCCAATGCGACCCCTATCGAAAAGCCAGATGCGGATGCGGCATTTGATGCGGCCACGTGTATCGGTTGTGGTGCGTGCGTGGCCACGTGTAAAAATGCTTCGGCGATGCTTTTCACTTCTGCCAAAGTGAGTCAGTTCGCACTCCTTCCTCAAGGGCGGGTAGAAGCCAAGGACAGGGTCCTTCACATGGTGAACCAAATGGATTTGGAAGGATTTGGCAACTGTACCAACACCGGGGCATGTGAAGTGGAATGCCCTAAAGGCATTTCTATTGAGAATATTGCACGAATGAACCGTGAGTTCCTTTCGGCTTCCATAACATCCAAGTAATTGATTACCTTTCCCTTATGAAAAAGATTCTCGCGGCAGGTCTGGTGCTCGTAGCACTAGCTGCATGTAAAAAAGACCCCACTTTAGCTGACCGCATGGAAGGCACTTGGCTGGTCAATGACATCATTGCCTCTGGCCAAATCTCTTTTGGTGGTCAGAACATTCCACTGGTAGCGAATGACAAAGACATTGCAGCTACATCCTTATTTACCTTGATTCAAGAGCCAAACTCCGTGAATTATGCTGTAGACGCCACCTTGAGTGTGTCTGCGGGTACCACGTTGGATGTGCCTTGGGCTCAAAGTGGTGTGGGCACTTGGACTACGATTGATGGCGGTGGCGCTGCACCTGATTCCGTCCATTTAATTGGCAACGATGGAACCATCACGAAGTACGAAGTCCTCAGCTTGCTGGATGCGAGTGTTCGCTTGCGCACTCAACAAGTAGTCGATTTTCAAGGACAAGGTGTCGACATGACGATAGAGTTTGGCTTCGCCAAGCAGTAAAACACCCCTCTTCCTTTGATCTAACGGCGTGCCATTGGCACGCCGTTTGCATTTGGGCCTGTGATAATTCGATTAAACCCTCAACCTCATCCCATGAAAAAACTCCTTTCTATTTTAGGCCTTGCTGCTTTGGCCATCTCCTGCGTTAAAGCGCCTTCTTTGGAAGAAAAGTTAGCCGGCACGTGGAATTTGAATGACATCGCAATCACCGGTTCCATGAACATTGCTGGGCAAAGCCTCTCCTTCACTGGACAAGACTCATTAATTCGTGCAAACAATATTCTAGAACTGTCCTATGTCGAAGACATGGAAAACACATTCACGTGGAACCAAGATGTTCGTATCACCCTAAACATGATTGGTCAAATGTTTGGTTCCGACATCCAAGACAACCTATCTGGCACATGGTATGCAGTGGACGGTGGCGGCGCAACCCCAGACTCTATCTATATGACAGCCAACGGTGAAACGCTAGGATTTGAAGTGCTTTCATTCTTGGAGACGACCTTGAGATTCCGTAATCAAACCTCCGAAGTTGATCCCACCTTTGGTGAAACTCTGATGACCACGGAGTACGGCTTCGACAAGCTTTAAGCGACGTTTAAACACGCACTATGGAACCCGCTCGGCGAAAGCCAGCGGGTTTTTTTCATTCACCTTGAAATGCCGTCCATCCTTGAGCTTCCAGCGGAATGCTTTGGCCCGCATTGGTGACCATCTGGAAAACTTTGTCTTGGGTCATGTGTCCAATGGGCGTCAAGCTCGGATTGCCTTTTATCTTATCCCATTCGGCCATCGGAATGGTAAATAAGATTTCATAATCCTCTCCTCCATTGAGCACAGCCGTGATGGGATTAATGCCAAATTCTTCCGCCAAATGCATCATTTGGGGGTCCATTGGAATCTTGTCTTCATAAATGGTACAGCCCAAGCCACTTTGGGTTCCTAGGTGCAAAATTTCAGAGCTCAGGCCATCAGAAACATCCATCATGCTTGTTGGCGTCACCCCCAAATCCTTCAGAAGTGGCCTTAGATCTTTACGGGCTTCGGGTTTGAGTTGGCGCTCCAATACATACTCATGGCCCTGTAGTTCTGGTTGTAAATTCGGATTAGCTTGATACGCCGCTTTTTCGCGCTCAAGCACTTGAAGCCCCATGTAGGCCGCACCCAAATCTCCCGTCACGACCAGCAAATCGCCAGCCTGTGCGCCGTCCCGACGGACTGCCGTCCCTTTGGGTACATGCCCCACGGCCGTCACACTTAAAATCAAGCCCGATTGGCTCGACGTTGTGTCTCCACCAACTAAATCCACCCCATACCTGGAGCAAGCTAGGAGCATTCCGGCGTAAATTTCTTCGAGTGCCTCGACGGGAAATCGATTACTTACCGCCATGCCAATCAACAATTGACTGGGTATTCCATTCATCGCATAGATGTCTGAGAAGTTGACCACAGCCGACTTGTAACCCAAATGCTTCAAGGGAACATAGCCCAAGTCAAAATGCACTCCTTCAACAAGTAAATCCTTGGATATCAGTACTTCAGAATCTTCAAAATCTAGAATCGCGGCATCATCCCCCACTCCTTTTTTGGTGCTGGGCGCCTTGATTTCAACGGCCGCTGTTAAACGATCAATCAAGGCAAATTCACCTAGATCAGACAATGGAGTTCTTTGGGGGGAGGGAGAATCAAGCATGACGCTAATTTCGGTATACCTTTGCTTTAAATAACTTTCCTATGGCTCAGAATTACAGCGTGCAAATTAGCGCGTTTATGGAAGGTGTTCGTGCTCGCAACCCGCACGAACCTGAATTCCTCCAAGCAGTTCAAGAGGTTGCTGAGTCCGTTATCCCCTTTATTGAGGAAAATCCCAAGTACAAGACCGCAAAAATCTTGGAGCGTATCGCTGAACCCGAGCGCACCATTCTTTTCCGTGTGTCTTGGACAGGTGATGACGGCACCGTTCATGTCAACCGTGGTTACCGCGTTGAATTCAACAGCGCTATTGGCCCATACAAGGGCGGTCTTCGCTTTCATCCGACGGTGAATCTCAGCGTTCTCAAATTTTTGGGTTTTGAACAGATTTTCAAGAATAGCTTGACTTCCCTCCCTATGGGCGGTGGTAAAGGTGGTTCGGACTTTGACCCTAAGGGCAAGTCTGATGCCGAAGTCATGCGTTTTTGTCAAGCCTTCATGACTGAATTGGCTCGTCACATTGGTCCAAATACAGACGTTCCCGCGGGCGACATCGGTGTTGGAGGACGTGAAATTGGTTTCATGTTTGGTCAATACAAGCGACTCCGAAATGAATTCACTGGCGTACTCACGGGCAAAGGCTTGAATTGGGGCGGTTCATTGATTCGTCCCGAAGCTACTGGCTATGGTACGGTCTACTTCGCAAAAGAAATGCTCGCGACTAAAGGCGACAGCTTCTCAGGCAAAACCGTTGTGGTATCTGGCTCGGGTAACGTGGCTCAATATGCTGTTGAAAAGGCAAGTGAATTGGGTGGCAAAGTGGTTACCATGTCTGACTCATCAGGTTATATCTATGATTCGGCCGGCATAGATGCCGACAAGTTGGCCTTCGTTATGAACCTGAAAAATGTAAAGCGTGGACGTATCTCCGAATATGTAGACGCCTACCCATCAGCTTCTTTTGTTGCTGGCAAAACCCCTTGGGAAGTGAAGTGCGACATCGCTCTTCCTTGCGCCACGCAAAACGAATTGACCGGTGATGATGCCAAGATGCTCATTGCAAGTGGAGCAACTTGTGTGGCTGAAGGTGCGAACATGCCGTGTACCCCTGAAGCCATCGAAGCTTTCCATCACCATCACATCCTCTTTAGCCCAGGCAAAGCATCTAATGCAGGTGGAGTGGCTACTTCTGGTTTGGAGATGTCTCAAAACAGCCTCCGCATGAACTGGACGCGTGAAGAAGTGGACGCCAAGCTCCACAGTATCATGGTGAATATTCATGCTTCTTGTGTCCAATATGGAACGCAAGAAAATGGCTACGTAGACTATGTGAAAGGCGCTAACCTCGCCGGCTTTGTCAAAGTGGCAGATGCCATGCTCGACCAAGGTATCATGTAATTTCTTTTTCTTGTGAATGTCAAAGGCCACCCCGCTTGGGGTGGCCTTTTTGTTTTGGTCAAAAGGGATGAGGCGCTTCGCGCTGTTTGTTGGTTTGTTGGTTTGTTGGTTTGTTGGTTTGTTGGTTTGTTGGTTTGTTGGTTTGTTGGTTTGTTGGGCAAATCAACGGAAAGTCCCGGCGCGCGGCGAAGGTCCACCACACAGTTTAAGGGTAAAAGACATTAAGCGTTTAAGGGAAAGGGCTTTGCTTAACCCAACTAGCCAGCTAGCCAGCACACCAACAAACCGAGTACGCGCTATGCGCGTGCTCCCTTACCACTTCGTCGAATACCCCACCAACACCGCTCCAACGAATGCATTAGGCATTTGGGCTCGGCTATTGAAGAGCGGCGTAGCACCGCGTCGAAAATCAAGAAAGAAATTGTTGTAGCCCACTCGACCATAGGTGCCGATTTGCCAAGGATTAGTGTAAAAGGAGCTCCGAACGGTAGATCGAACCTGTCCCACGCCGGTGATGTAGTAACGGCTATGCATCACCGGTTGACCCAGGCGTACGCTGAGGTACTGACCAACGGTGAGGCTCAATCCTTTTCGGCCTGAACGGCTCATGTTGAAAACAAAGGCATTGTTCAACGTGAGGTAGTTCATGATGAATTCTGAACTCTTCCAAAAAACTTCCATCTCCGTTACGTCGGGGGACTCCACGATAGTCAGGCCATTGGGTTGTCCATCCAAAAAAGAGGTGGTCAAATAGGAATTAGGCTGAAGTTCGAGGCCCACCATGTCCCAAGAAAGGCCAATATGTCCCCATATGGGCGATTCTTTCCAGCGCTCTTGGACATAAAATACTTCATAGGACGAATAGGCGACACCCGTCACGTAGCCTTCTCCCCACAAGGAGACTGGGGCGGGGTTTGACATATTTAAACTAAACCCGCTGTAGAAGCCGGGGAAAGAGCCAAAAGTGACGGTTTGGCCCGAGAATTTATAGACCTTTTCAGCTTTGTCAGCCTTGGCTTTGGGGGCAAACTTCAACGTAAAATCCGGAGTTAGCGCCATTTCTATATCCTCTTCAAAAAACGCCGAATCTTCCCCATTCATTTCATTGGACATGTCCATTGCTTGGTCTTCGATGAAAAAAGCAACCTCTGAAGAGTCCCCATAGATGGAGTCCGCACGAAAGGCTACTTCCGTTAAAATGGATTCCTGTGCCTGGGCCGAAATCCAACCGACCAATCCAATAATGAGCGTGTAATAGTGTTTCATGTCAGGGATGTGTAAGGGTGTTTTGAATGAAGGAATGTGCTTTTGGGGGAACCTTTACTTCCACCGCAATGGTGTAGTTGCTCCAAGGAGCTTGAAGCGATTGTCCCTCTTTGGCCCGAGCGGATTGGGTAGCCACATAGGCGGTGATGGCCTTACTCCATGGAGAAGTCGGACGCAGCCAGTTCCCACGGCGTTTCAATGACCTTGGTTCAAGTGGTTGTCTGGGTTCCTTAACGACTTCAGGAATGGCGACGAATTGCAGATCTTCTTCGATTTCTTGAAGGGCTATCGGCATCCATTGAACTAAAGGTTTACCTCTTACCTGCCCAGCCAAAAGAATACTGCCTATAGCATGGGGTGCAAGGCCCTTCTCGAAGTTGTCTTGTCGGATTACAGCAGACGACGGCTCCACCGTTAAGGGTGCTTCAGCTGTGCGAATGGAGAGATCCATTGATGGGGTCTCTCCGGTTATGGTTGACAACTCCTGGGGCAACCTATCTAGACGCTCGTGCCCATCCCACCAAGCCAGGGTGGCCACAAGTAGAACGGACGCCGCCGCAGTCCATCGGTACCAAAGTAATACCCGCCGTTTTGCGGGGTGGATTTGTGCTTCAATTTGTCTCCAAGAACTAGGTTTGGGGGACGCCTGGCGTGCCTTCAAGTTCTTGATGAGGGCCTCTTCTGTCGAAGACCAAGGGTTATCCTGGCCGGCACGGACCGCTTCCCAGGTGGCGGTATGCGGCGGCGAAGTGCGGTGGCTCAAAGCCCTTTCAAAGACCGCGTCCACAGGGTGTTTAGGCTCCTTTCTCATCGCAGGCTATGTTCAGATTTTTGGAGTGCCTTCTGTAACCACTGACGCGCGCGACTGAGTTGCGACTTGCTTGTTCCTTCGGAGATGCCCAAGGATTCGGCAATTTCCGCATGGGAAAATCCTTCTATCGCGTAGAGGTTAAATACCGTCCGAAACCCCACCGGCAATGCCTGAACGAGATGCAGCAAATACGCCTCGTCATGAGAACTGTTGACCGCATCAGTGCTGATGTACGAGTCTTTTATGGGTTGCTGAAAGGCGGATTGCTTTCGGAGCGTCATCAAACACTGATTGATGGCCATGCGCCGCACCCAAAACTTCACGGGGGAATCCCCGCGGTACGTGTGCAACTTTTGAAAAAAGGCAATCATGGTCTGTATCATGTGGTCTTCCGCCTCATCCTCCTGTGGAAAGTACCGTTGACACAGCCCCAGCACAAAGGGCGATAAGCCCTCGTACAGTGCCTTTTGAGCCTTCAGGTCGCCCTGAATAGCGCTTGGTATGTGGTCTTCGATGCGTTCCAACTGGAAGTGATTCTACTTAAAGATGGCACAAGTGCCCGAATGGTTGCATGGCGCTTGGGGGCCTTGCGCGCTGTTTGTTGGGCAAATCAACGGAAAGTCCCGGCGCGCGGCGAAGGGCCACCACGCAGATTAAGGGTAAAAGACATTAAGCGTTTAAGGGAAAGGGCTTTGCTTAACCCAACTCGCCAACCAACGAACAAACGGAACACGCGCTTCGTGCGCGCTCCTAGTCCCAATCCCAGCCCAAAGCCAAAGAGGCCACGTAGACGTCCGGACGGACAATGTCCAAACGGGGGTTGAAGAGGGGGGTAACGGATTGACGGGCCGTGAGGTGGATTTTTTTGTAGCCGATGCGCAATTGGACACCAGCGGAAAGGGGGTTGGTGTAGTAGCGGGAGTTGACCCGTTCGCGTGTCCAGCCATTGTTGCTGTCCATGTACCGAAGGGTACGGGTGGGTGCGCCCACGCGAATGCCCCCATAGAGGCCGGCGGCGGCGCTGAGGCCTTTTCGGCCCGTGCGGCTGCCATTGAGGTAGAACCAAAGGGGAACGGTAAGGTAGGAGGTGGAAAGGGCGCTATTTCGGAACGTGATGGACGGATCCTCCATGAGGTAAATGCCATTGGCACCAGGAATGAGATCCGTGGTCAAGTACGTATGGGTCCCTAAGTCCACGGTGTAGAAATCCCACGTGAGGCCAGAGCGCAGCCACAGGGGTGTCCGGCCCAAACGGCGCTGGTGAAAGAAGAGGTCCCAGCTGACGGTGCTAACGGTGCCCGTTTCGGGGAGCCAATCAGAAGGAACAAATTCCTGATTTGCATCCAATGCCATCAAATAGGGCGCGAAGCCGATGTTCATTCCGCTACCGGTGAATTTGCGCTTGCGTTTCTTCCAGGTGCCTTTGGGATCGTTATCGGGTTCGCCGACTTGTTCAATCCACTCACCTTGGGCTTCATTGGCTTCGCGCACTGCGGCATAGGCGCTGGCGGTGTCTTCTTCGGGTTCGACGGAAGCTTCTTCGCCGTCTTCGGACCACAGTTGGTCGCCCGCATCTACAGCAATTTCCATTAATCGCTCTTGGAAATTTTCCATGAGTTGCCATTTCCACGCTTGAGCGCTGTCTTCGGTGATGGCACCGGCTTCGAGGAATTCGTTGACGATATCGAGGCGTACTTGGTAGCTGTTGTAGGCGTTTTCAATGTTGGCAAAAAGATGCACTTTGGCTTCGCTGTCATCGGTGGTTTGGGCGAAGCTAGTCAGGGCCAAAAAGAAGTAAGATGCGAGGGTAGCAAGATGTTTCATGGGCACAAAGGTGCGTTTTATACAGATTTAATTACTTAACCCTTTGCAAGTTCGGTGCCACTCTTAACGTGGTAGTAGCATAAGGCGCGTGAAAAAGGGCGACCTTTGTTGTAGAATTTATGAAGAAATCTAAGAAAAATAAGGCCCACCGCTCCATGGATGCGGCCTCGCTAGCCTCTCGCATTTTGCGTAGCATGCAGCGCCGACCCAGTGTGGTGTTCCCCCTTTCGGACCTGGCTTTGGACATGGGCATGATGGAGCGAAGTGGTCGGATTTTGACCAAGGCGGCGATGGACATTCTGATTTCGGCTGGACACGTAAAGGGAATTCATGACGATAACTATCAGTTGGCCATGGAGGAGAATTTGGTGGAAGGCACCTTACAGCTCACCTCAAGCGGGACGGGATATGTCGTGCCCGGAGGGGGGCAAGATGATGTGTTTATCAAAGAGACCGATTTGGGTCTTGCCTTTGGTGGCGATAAGGTTCGGGTTCAATTGTTTCCTAGTCGCGCCCGGAGAAAGTTAGAAGGCCAAATCATTGAAGTCATAAAACGTGCACGAGATCGCTACGTCGGCACCTTACAAATCACCCCCCAGCACGCATTTTTAGTCACTGATTCCCGCAAAGTGGGTCCGGACTTTTATATCCCACTCAAGGAATTAAACGGCGGAAAAGATGGTGAGATGGTTGTCGCTGAACTCCTTCGCTGGGATGACCCAAATCGTCAACCCCAAGGCAAGGTGATTGAAGTACTTGGCGAACGAGGAGACCATGATACGGAAATCCACGCCATCTTGAATGAATACGGCTTGCCCTATGCATTCCCTGAGGCCGTGGAAAAAGAAACCGAGGCCATATCTGAGACCTTGGACCCCAAAGAGATTGCGCGTCGGCGTGACCTGCGCGAAACCCTAACCTTCACGATTGACCCTGTTGATGCGAAGGACTTTGACGATGCACTAAGCATTCAGCCTCTTGAGGAAGGGCAGTGGGAAATTGGGGTGCACATTGCTGATGTCACCCATTATGTCCGACCTGGAACTGCTTTGGAGGAAGAAGCACAAAACCGAGCCACCTCGGTGTATTTGGTGGATCGGGTCGTGCCCATGCTGCCCGAAAAACTTAGCAATAAGGTCTGTTCACTGCGTCCAAATGAAGATAAATTCACCTTCTCCGTCCTTTTTAAAATGGATGCAGAGGGAAATGTATTGGACCGCTGGTTCGGAAGAACAGTAATCCATTCGGACCGTCGCTTCACCTATGAAGAGGCCCAAGCCGTTTTGGAAGGCGAAAGCGACCCCTTGAGCACGGAGCTACTCACCATGAACCACATGGCCCAAGCGCTACGCAAAGGCCGCATGAAGGCCGGAGCCATTGCCTTTGATCGCGCGGAAGTGAAATTCCGTCTGGACGCCAACAACGAGCCCATCGGCGCCTACCTCAAACAGGCCGGTGACAGCAACAAGCTGATTGAAGAGTTCATGTTATTGGCTAATAAACATGTGGCACATTTCGTTGGACGTCAAGATGATGGAAAACGGAGCACGCGTACCATGGTATACCGCATTCATGACCAGCCAGATCCGAGTAAGTTGGAAACGCTTTCATTGTTTGTTCGACCCTTGGGCTATGCCTTGGCCACTCAGGGGACCCAAGCGGTGCGCAAATCCATTAACGATCTACTCAAGCGAGTGAAAGGGACGCCGGAGGCGAATATGCTCGAGACCCTCACGGTCCGAACCATGGCCAAAGCCGTTTATAGTACTCAAAACATTGGACACTATGGATTGGCCTTTGACGACTATAGCCACTTTACCTCGCCTATTCGTCGGTACCCGGACATGATGGCCCATCGGCTACTCCAAGGATTTCTCGATAAAGAAAAGAGCCCATCCGCTTCGGTGTTTGAAGAACTCTGTGAGCACTCCTCTTCCCGCGAGCAAAATGCATCGGAGGCTGAACGCGCTTCCATCAAGTACATGCAGGCCAAATACATGGAGAAATACCTGGGGCAAGAATTTGATGGCATTATCTCCGGTGTCACCGATTGGGGAGTCTTTGTAGAGCTTCCCGGCATGGGCTGTGAAGGTCTCGTTCGATTGCGCGAGTTCACGGATGACTACTACTATGTCGAAGCCGAAAAGTTCCAAATTGTCGGCGAACGACATGGTCGATCCTACCAGCTTGGGGATCCACTACGCATTGTCGTAAAGGAGGTAGACGTTTTGAAAAAAACCATTGACTTTGGCGTCGCAGGAAGCAAAGCGGGGGTCCATTCTGAGGGCAGAGGAGGCCGAGGGAAATTTTCGGATACTCGTCCAACAGAAGCTGGTGGCCGATGGTCAAGTGGCGGTGCTCGGAGCAGCCATCGGGGCAGTTCCTCACGCGACACCAGTGGCCGCGGGCCGAAGTCCTTTAAAGCAAAAGGCTCCAAGACCACGCCCAAGAAGAAGCGGCGTTAAGGCGCTTTGCGCTACTCCCACACATTGTCTTCTCGATTTGCATCGGCGGTCCAACGCTCAGGATCTACCACGACGCGCTCAATTTGCTCGGTAGGCACATTTACTTGAAAAGTGAAGGTTTTTTGGGTGTAATTCCAAGGGCCCGCCACGGCCATCCCGGATTTTGACCCGAACATGGCGGCAAGTGGAAGGGTATAATGCAGGGTGGTCTTGTTCTTTAGAATTACATCCACATCCACCGGTAAGGCCAGAGCGCCTTTCCTTGACAATTGAATGTTTGTGAGGTTGCCTCCCGTTGTATACACTGAGTCGATCGCCACATCCGGTACTTTATTCGTTTCAATCCACTGATTCATATACCAGTCCAAAACCATTCCCGATTCTTGTTCGGCAATGCGCAAAAAGTTCTCAGGGCGAGGATGTTTGAATGCCCATTCATTTTTGTAACGCTTCATGGTGGACCAAAAGGCCTCCTCGCCGACGATGCCACGAAGCTGCACAAGGAAAAGGGAGCCCTTCATGTAGGCGGCCATTTGGTAAGGGAATTTGCCGTCGAAGTAGTTGGCGAGGGTACTGGCGGGCTCCATCCAGTCTTCGTGGGCGACGCGTCCGTAGCGACCTAGATAGCCGAGGTGGGCATTCGGGAAGTTTTTACCCGAAACCACATTCATGGCCTCGTCCTCCGCAAAGCTGGTAAAGCCCTCATCCATCCAATAGTAGCGCTGCTCATCAGTCCCTAGCATACCGTAAAACCACATGTGAGAGGCCTCGTGGATAATGGTACCAAGGACACCGTCGTAGCTACCATGCACTTGCATGATGGTCGCCATGGGATACTCCATAGCCCCTTCCCCGCCTTGAACCACACTGAATTGGGGCCAATCATAGCTGCCAAAATGATCATGCATAAAGGCAAAGTAGGCTTCAACATCTGATTGAAGTTTCTCTGACCCCATGTGCTTGCTGGAGGCGCTGTCGCTCTGGTAGAAGAAATGGAGGGGCAGGCCGGAAGCCGTAACGCGAATGTCATGTTGGAGCTCCTTGTCCGCAACCCAAGCGAAGTCGTGCACTTTTTCTGCTTTGAATCGCCAAGTGATGCGGTCCTTCTTTTTGAACTTCACGGGCGTGGCCGAATAGCCGTGGCCAATTTCGTCGGGATTTTGGAGGACACCCGAACCGCCAATCATGTAGCTCGCCGGCGCAGTAATGTCCACCTGAAAGTCGCCGAAATCACCATAGAACTCCCGGGCCACATAGATATCTGGGTGCCAACCGTCCGTATCATAGACGACCATTTTAGGGTACCACTGGGTGAAGGTGTAGGCAATGTCTTCGGGATTGTTCCGGCCAGCGCGTTCCACGAGTAATGGAATGCGGGTAGTGTAGTTCATGTGAAACGTGACCGTTTGGCCCGGAGCAATGCTAGAGGGAAGCTTCGCATGAAGGATTGTTTGGTCTACCACAAATGAGATCGGTTGCCCATTCATTGTTAAGCTCTGAATGATTTGCTCACCATACTCATCCGGTGCATAGTTTTCTACCTTGTTTCCAATGGCGCGGTCGGGGAACTTAGTTGGGATGTTTGCCATGTTGGACAGCATGCTACCGGGCTGAAATGCATTCCAATAAAGATGAAAATAGACTTCACCTAATTCGTCCGGGCTATTATTCGTGTACCGAAGACTAAAGTCCCCTTGTAACTGGTGATTTTTATCATCTAAGTCGACTTGAATATGGTAATCAACGTCTTGTTGCCAGTACTGAGCGAGACTAGGAAAGGCCATCAGGGCCAAAAGGGCGACGAGGAGGTGCTTCATGTGAGGTCAGTCGTTTAAAGTTCGAGTATAAGCCAATCGAGGGCCCTTTTCGGTAAGTTCAAGTGTACAGGTTTCATTGGCCGGATCATGTTCTAGGAACAAACGATAACCTCGATCAGCGGCTTCCGTTAGTATCTCCTTTTTTTCGCCCAAGGTCAAAAGTGGGCGTGTATCATACCCCATAACATAGGGTAAAGGGATATGCCCAACCGAAGGCAGAAGATCCGCCATGAAAACCACTTTTTCACCGCGGTAATCCAGGATAGGGCACATTTGGGCATCGGTGTGGCCATTGACTACAAAGGTGTCAAATCCTAAGGGGGTGCCCACGCGCTGTTGGCCTTCGGGGGCGTCGATGAAGGCGAGTTGACCACTTTCTTGGAGAGGGAGGATGTTATCAGCTAGAAAGGAGGCTTTTTCCCGCGCATTCGGCATACTAGCCCATTGCCAATGGCGCTCATTCGTCCAGTACGTCGCCTGGCTAAACGCAGGACGAAGCCCTTTTTCGGTGCGCTCCACCGCTCCACCTACATGGTCAAAGTGCATGTGCGTCAGGAATACATCGGTGATATCACTTCTTTGGAAGCCCAATGCCTTTAGATTTCCGTCTAAGCTATCCGTGCCGTGTAAGTGGTAATGGCTAAAAAACTTGTCATCCTGCTTGTTGCCAATGCCCGTATCCACCAAGATGAGGCGATTCCCATCTTCTATCAGCAGCGAGCGCATGGCCCAAGTGCAAAGATTGTTTTCATCAGCCGGATTGGTCCGCTGCCAAAGTTGCTTGGGAACTACCCCAAACATGGCTCCGCCATCTAGCTTGAAAAACCCGGTATTTAAGGAATGCAACTTCATAGGACGAAGCTAAAAAAGAAAGGGCCGTCCCCCGACGGCCCTTCCCAACCTAAACTTACGATTGTGCCTAAACGCAGTAGAACACATTTTTTCCATTTCAAAAGCTGTGCCATTTCCACTAAGGTTGGCTATTTCTTACGCTTTGAACGGAAGAACTCACTCATAAGATCCCCACAGACCTCCGCCTCAATTCCAGTTGTCACTTGCGTTTTGGGATGGAACTGGCCGCCCATGGTCCGAAAGCCGCGCTTCTCATCGCTGGCCCCATAGACAATCCGACCAATTTGGCTCCAAAAAAGAGCTCCAGCGCACATGCTGCATGGTTCAAGCGTAACATAAAGGGTGCAGTCCGGGAGATATTTTGCGCCCAGGTAATGAGAAGCCGCTGTAATGGCTTGCATTTCGGCGTGGGCCGTGACATCATGGAGTTGCTCTGTCAGGTTGTGCCCTCGCGCGATGATCTGATTGTGGGACACCACAATCGCCCCCACCGGGACCTCATCTGCTTCATATGCTTTGAGGGCTTCCCGGATGGCTTGGCGCATAAAATAAACATCATCAAACTCCATGGGGATAAAACTACGTAGCCCCACGGGCTTTTTTACCTTTGCATTTCATTTCACGACCATGTATCGTACACACACTTGCGGCGAATTACGCCTTTCTCATGTTGGACAAACCGTCACCCTTAGCGGCTGGGTTCAGCGCCGACGCGACTTTGGAGGTATGTCCTTCATCGATTTGCGCGACCGCTATGGCCTAACACAATTGGCTTTTAACGAGGGCGTCGATCCCGCCATGTTGGAGTTGGCGCGCAGCGCACAGCGCGAATTTGTGGTCCAAGCCATTGGTAAAGTGGTGGAGCGTGAGAATAAAAACCCAAATCTCGCTACGGGCGAGGTGGAAATTTGGGTGAGTGAATTCAAGGTCCTCAACGGCGCCAAAACCCCTCCCTTCACAATTGAGGCGGAAACAGACGGCGGCGAAGAGCTCCGAATGAAGTACCGCTACTTGGACATCCGCCGCGCGCCAGTCCGCGAAAAATTATTGCTGCGCAACCGCATCAACATGTCGGTTCGTACCTATTTGAACGACCTAGGCTTCGCTGACGTGGAGACCCCCTTCTTAATTAAAAGCACCCCCGAAGGTGCCCGCGACTTTGTCGTACCCTCCCGCGTGCACCACGGCCAGTTCTACGCGCTGCCCCAGTCGCCCCAGACCTTCAAGCAGTTGCTCATGGTTGCCGGTATGGACCGCTACTACCAAATCGTGCGCTGCTTCCGCGATGAGGACTTGCGCGCCGACCGCCAGCCCGAATTCACGCAGATCGACTGCGAGATGGCCTTTGTCGAACAAGAGGACATCCTCCAAACGTTTGAAGGCCTCCTCAAGCATGTCATCCGCGATGTGCACGGCCTGGAAGTGGGCGACATCCCCCGCATGACCTACGACGACGCCATGCGCCTCTACGGCAATGACAAGCCGGACATTCGCTTTGGCATGACCTTCGTTGAGTTGAACGATCGCGCAAAGGGCAGTGGTTTCCCTGTATTCGACAACGCGGAGCTGGTCGTGGGCATCAAGGTCGATGGCTGCGCCGGCTATACCCGAAAGCAACTCGACGCCCTCACCGACTACGTCAAGCGCCCGCAGTTAGGCATGTCCGGCCTTATCTGGATGAAAGTGGACGAGCAAGGCCAGCTGTCCTCTAGCGTGAATAAGTTCTTTGACGAAGCCGCCTTGGCCGGCTGGGCGGAAGCCTTTGACGCCAAGGCCGGCGATTTGGTGCTGGTCCTCGCAGGCAACGCGAACAAAACCCGCAAGGCCTTGAGCGAGCTGCGCATGCATTTGGCTCAAGAGCTGGGCCTCCGCAAGTCAAATGTATTTGCCCCACTGTGGGTACTAGACTTCCCCTTGCTCGAATGGGACGAAGAATCCGGCCGCTGGTTCGCCATGCACCACCCCTTCACGAGCCCCAAGCCCGATGATATCCCCCTGATTGACAGTGACCCCGGCGCCGTGCGTGCCAACGCCTATGACTTGGTCCTCAACGGCAACGAGATCGGCGGTGGTTCTATCCGTATCCATGACCGCGCCCTCCAGCAACGCATGTTTGACCTGCTTGGCTTTAGCAAGGAAGAGGCTTTGGAACAGTTTGGCTTCTTGATGAACGCCTTCGAATACGGCGCTCCTCCCCACGGTGGCATCGCCTTTGGCTTTGACCGTTTGGTAGCCCTGATGGGCGGCGACGAGGTCATTCGCGACTACATCGCTTTCCCCAAAAACAACGCCGGCCGCGACGTCATGATCGATGCGCCTTCACACATCAACCCCGTTCAGCTGACGGAACTCTCCTTGGGGATTACCCCGGAAGGCCAGGCATGAAGCACAGGCTGCAACTTTGGATCCGACGGGTTCTGATTTGGCGGGCGCAGCACTTGCCGATGCAGCACTTCATTTTTGTTCTCAGCATTTTGGTGGGCCTGATTTCGGGCTTGGTGGCCGTCATTCTGAAAAACTCGACGCATGCAATCCAAGAGTGGATCCGGTCCGAACGTTTTGAGGACTACTACCAACTCTACTATTTTGCTTTTCCGTTGGTCGGTATTCTCTTGACGGTAGCCTTGGTACGGACCTTCAAATTGCGGACAGGCGAGGGGATCCCTTCGGCTATTGAGGCGATTTCTAGGCAAGGCGGTATTATCCCAAGATCGCGGATTTACACTTCTTTTCTCACCTCTGCCGTGACCGTGGGCTTTGGCGGTTCTGTCGGTTTGGAAGGCCCTGCGGTAGGAACGGGTTCAGCGATTGGCTCGAATTTGGCGCGATGGCTCCGCCTCGGCTTTAAGCAACGCATTTTGCTGATCGCTTGTGCAACAGCTGGCGCCATTGCATCCATTTTTGGCGCGCCCGTTGCCGCAATCATTTTCACCCTAGAGCTATTTAGCATTGACCTTACCCTCAGCTCACTAGTTCCACTTTTACTCGCCTCGGCGACCGGCGCATTGACTGGACTCATGATGAGTGATGGGAGCAAACTATTCTATGCTGAAGGTATCGAGGCATTCGATCCAGCCAACCTCCCCTATTATTTGATTCTAGGGGTAGCCTGCGCGCTCGTTTCGCTCTATTTCAAACGCGTATTTGCCCTGAGTGGTCGGCTCGTCATGCGTTGGAATAATCCCTGGGCCAAAGCCATGACCGGGGGGGTCTTGCTAGGTGCGCTCATTTTTGTCATGCCTCCACTTTATGGAGAAGGGTTTAGCACGATTCAAGCGGCCCTGCGAGGGGATGACTGGTCCATTTTATCGCAAAACTGGCTGGGGGTCGAAGCTGATAATCTGCTTTGGGGGATTGGATTGCTGATCGGTCTACTCTTACTGAAGGTGACAGCAGCTTCGTTGACTATTCACGCAGGGGGCGTCGGGGGCATGTTTGCCCCAACGTTATTCATGGGGAGCATCTTGGGACTCATTTTTGTTCGAGCCTTGGAATTGGCTGGCGTGAATGATCTCCCCGCCGTACACTTTGTCCTTATCGCGATGGCTGGACTCATGGCGGGTACAATGCATGCGCCCCTGACTGCCATCTTTATGATTTCAGAAATTGGCGGGGGATATCCACTGATTTTACCCTTGATGATGACCAGTGCGCTGGCCTTTTTTCTGACGCGATCCTGGGATCCTAACAGTATTTATACCGAATATCTCTCCCAGCGGGGGCGGCAATGGACTCAATCCAAGGATAAGGCCGTCTTGACCTTAATTGACATGGAAGATGCTTTGGAGCGGGATATTGAAACGGTCGAACCCGATACGCCCCTACACCATTGTCAAGCCGCCTTAGCTCGTTGCCAACGAAACTTGGTGGCTGTGATCGAAGATGGTCGGATGGTCGGTTATCTCACTTGGGAAGACATTTGGCGGGCACAGCGGGAAGATCACCATGAGGAAGTGACGGCAAAAGACGCCATGAAATCAGCTCCGGCACGGATTCAGTTTGCCGATCCCATGGAGCATGTGCTCAGTCAAATGGAAAAAACGGGAATGTGGTATCTGCCTGTTTATAAGGATACTAAGTGGCTTGGATTAGTTTCCAAAACCAAACTCTTTGAAGCCTACCGAAAACAAGTTCAAGATTTGAGCCACGAATCCTAAGTAGGAAGTGGCGTTGGCGCATTTACTCACGTACTTTTTAGCCATACAAAACAAGCGTGAGCCCTTGGTGTTACCTTTAGACCGACAGGGCTGCGACTCAGCCCTTTTATTTTGACTTAAACTCATCTCGCTTCCTATGTTCCGTCGTTTGTTCGCGTCCCTCTTTCTTCTCTTTTTAGCTATTTCCATGCGTGCTCAAACGGCCGCTTCCTATGTGGATTTAATGAATGATCCGACCGTCAACTTTTATGACGTTGTGGACGCCTTCAATGAATACTGGGAGGGAAAATCCGTAGAAAAGGGGCGAGGATGGAAACAATTTAAGCGTTGGGAGGCCTTTATGGAGCCCCGCGTATATCCAACGGGGATTCGTCCGAATGCCCAAGCCCTTTACCAAGGTTATACTTCAGGAATTCAAGGAACAAGTAGTGCCTCAACTGGTGGCTTAGGGCAGTGGTCCATCGTGGGCCCGTTCGATGGAAATAGTTTGAATGGCATTGGACGTGTCAATGTGATTGCCTTCCACCCTACCATTCCAAACACCTTGTATGCGGGAGCCCCTGCGGGAGGACTTTGGAAATCGACGGATGACGGTCTGACGTGGAGCACCAATACGGATTTATTGCCCAACCTCGGCGTCAGCGCTATTCTCATCGATCCAACCAATCCACTGATCATGTACATCGGCACAGGAGATCGGGATGCCGGCGATACCTACTCTCTAGGAGTAATGAAGTCTGTCGATGGCGGACAATC
>Ga0209137_1000497_pt1 | contig 41897 bp, 55 predicted proteins | sample SaaInl5LU_22_DNA_FD_184642 | JGI IMG/M metagenome (GOLD analysis project Ga0209137, IMG submission 184642) | Marine microbial communities from expanding oxygen minimum zones in the Saanich Inlet - ESP_105LU_22_DNA (SPAdes) (version 2) | ecosystem: Environmental > Aquatic > Marine > Intertidal... | reverse complement strand
TGAAGTTCACGGTCGAGCTGATCGCACCGATCGCGATGGAAGACGGCCTGCGCTTCGCCATCCGCGAAGGCGGCCGCACCGTCGGCGCAGGCGTCGTGTCGAAAATCCTCGCCTGATCCTTCGGATCTTGGCTTGAACAATCGAAGGTCGCGCTGTATTGGCGCGGCCTTCACCGGTCAAAAAGACCGGATCAATGAAACCGGTTCGACGAGGGGCGGAATGCCCCCTCCTCTCAACTGAAAGGACAACAAGATGGCGATTGCCAGCCAGAATATCCGGATCCGCCTTAAGGCGTTCGATTACCGGGTTCTCGACGCTTCCACCGCGGAGATCGTGAACACTGCCAAGCGTACCGGCGCACAAGTGCGCGGTCCGATCCCGCTTCCCAACAAGATCGAGAAGTTCACGGTTCTGCGTGGACCCCACATCGACAAGAAATCGCGTGACCAGTGGGAGATTCGTACCCACAAGCGTCTGCTTGATATTGTCGATCCGACCCCGCAGACGGTGGACGCGCTGATGAAGCTCGACCTCGCCGCCGGCGTGGATGTCGAGATCAAGGTTTGAGGGGGGCAATGACGATGTTGCGCTCTGGTGTAATCGCCAAGAAGCTGGGCATGACTCGGCTGTTCATGGAAGACGGACGGCAAGTGCCGGTGACCGTGCTTCAACTCGATAACCTGCAGGTCGTGGCCCAGCGGACCTCTGAGCGTGACGGCTATACCGCCGTTCAGCTTGGTGCCGGTACAGCCAAGGTCAAGCGCGTTTCGGCCCCCATGCGTGGCCATTTCGCAGCCGCCAACGTGGCCCCCAAGCGCAAGCTTGTGGAATTCCGCGTCGATGCCGAGAACCTGCTGCCGGTCGGCGAAGAAATCATCGCCGATCACTACTTCGCAGGTCAGTTCGTCGATGTGACGGGCACCTCGATCGGTAAGGGTTTTGCCGGTGCGATGAAGCGGCACAACTTCGGCGGTCTGCGTGCATCGCACGGTGTGTCGATCAGCCACCGCTCGCATGGTTCGACCGGCCAGTGTCAGGATCCGGGTCGCGTGTTCAAGGGCAAGAAGATGGCCGGTCACATGGGTGCTGCCCGCGTGACGACGCAAAATCTTCAGGTTGTCCGCACCGACACCGACCGTGGCCTGATCATGGTCAAGGGCGCTGTTCCCGGCTCCAAGGGTGGCTGGGTCACCGTCAAGGATGCGGTCAAAAAGCCGTTCCCTGATGACGCCGTGTTGCCCGCAGCGCTGCGCTCCGCCGTTGCTGCCGCTGACGCCGCCGCCGCTCAGGCCGCCGCTGAAGCAGAAGCCGCAGCCGCAGCTGCAGCCGCCGTAGAAGCTGCAGCGATGGACGCCACCGAGGCCGATGTGTCGGCCGAGAAGAAGGACGGTGAGGAATGAAACTCGACGTGATCAAACTGGACGGCGGCAAGGCCGGCTCGGTCGATCTGGGCGAAGATATCTTCGGCCTGGAACCTCGCGCCGACATCCTGCACCGTGTGGTCCGCTGGCAGCGCAACAAGGCGCAGGCCGGTACCCACAAGGTCAAGACTCGCTCGGAAACCAGCTATTCGACCAAGAAGATCTATAAGCAAAAAGGCACCGGCGGCGCACGCCACGGTGACCGCAATGCGCCGATCTTCCGCAAGGGTGGTGTCTACAAAGGCCCGACCCCGCGTAGCCACGCCCATGATCTGCCCAAGAAGTTCCGCGCGCTTGGTCTCAAGCATGCGCTGAGCGTCAAGGCCGCTGAGGGGAACCTTGTCGTGTTGGACGCCGCAGCGATGGACAGCGCAAAGACTTCGGCACTGGCCAAGCAGGTCAAGAACCTCGGTTGGAAGCGCACGCTGATCATCGATGGTGCAACGCTGGACGAAAACTTCGTCATGGCCGCGCGCAACATCGAAGGTCTCGATGTGCTGCCCTCGATGGGCGCCAACGTCTATGACATTCTGAAGCGTGACACGCTGGTGATTACCCGCGCAGGTCTCGAAGCACTGGAGGCTCGTTTGCAATGAGCGCGAAAGCAGAACATTACGACGTGATCCGTAAGCCGATCATCACCGAGAAAGCGACCATGGCATCCGAGAATGGTGCCGTCGTTTTCGAAGTGGCGATCGACAGCAACAAGCCGCAGATCAAGCAAGCCGTCGAAGAGCTGTTCGGCGTCAAGGTGAAGGCCGTGAACACGACCATCACCAAGGGCAAGAACAAGCGCTTCCGTGGTCGTCCCGGCACCCGCAAGGATGTCAAAAAGGCATATGTCACCCTCGAAGAGGGTAACACCATTGACGTCGCAACCGGTCTTTAATAGATCGCGGCAACTTACCGGCTCCGGGTTTCCCCGGGGCCGCGTGTTTTTCCCGGGGTAGGGGCGTGTTGCGCGCGATCTGACCGGCGAATTCCACCGGGGACCTTCGGGGCCCTATACCAAAATCGGGGCCAACCGCCCCGCAAAGCAACGGAAGACAGAAAGCATGGCACTCAAGTCGTATAAGCCGACGACGCCGGGCCAGCGCGGGCTGGTGCTGATCGACCGTTCGGAGCTTTGGAAAGGTCGTCCGGTCAAATCCCTCACCGAGGGTTTGACCAAGAATGGCGGCCGGAACAATACCGGACGGATCACCGCACGCCGGCGTGGTGGTGGCGCAAAGCGTCTATATCGTATCGTCGATTTCAAGCGCACCAAGTTCGACATCTCGGCAACCGTCGAGCGGATCGAATACGATCCCAACCGCACCGCCTTTATCGCGCTGGTGCGTTACGAGGATGGCGAACAGGCCTATATCCTCGCCCCCCAGCGTCTGGGTGTGGGCGATAAGGTCGTGGCCGGTTCCAAGGTCGACATCAAGCCGGGCAATGCGATGCCTTTCTCGGGCATGCCGATCGGTACCATCGTGCACAACATCGAGCTCAAGCCCGGCAAGGGCGGCCAGATGGCGCGCGCGGCGGGCACCTATGCGCAGTTCGTTGGTCGTGATGGTGGCTACGCGCAGATCCGCCTGTCTTCGGGTGAACTGCGTCTGGTCCGTCAGGAATGCATGGCCACCATCGGTGCCGTGTCGAACCCCGACAATTCGAACCAGAACCTCGGCAAGGCCGGTCGCGTCCGTCACATGGGCAAGCGTCCTTCCGTTCGCGGTGTCGCGATGAACCCGATCGACCACCCCCATGGTGGTGGTGAGGGTCGGACCTCGGGTGGCCGTACACCGGTTACGCCTTGGGGTAAGGACACCAAGGGTCGTCGTACCCGTAACAAGAACAAGGCGTCGCAGAAGCTGATTATCCGCTCGCGTCACGCCAAGAAGAAAGGGCGCTGATCCATGTCGCGTTCCGTCTGGAAAGGGCCTTTTGTCGACGCTTACGTCCTCAAGAAGGCCGAGAAAGCCCGGGAATCCGGCCGCAACGAGGTCATCAAGATCTGGTCGCGCCGTTCCACCATCCTGCCCCAGTTCGTGGGCCTCACCTTTGGGGTCTACAATGGTCAAAAGCATGTCCCGGTGAATGTCACCGAGGATATGATCGGCCAGAAATTCGGGGAATATTCGCCGACGCGCACCTATTATGGTCACGCGGCCGACAAAAAAGCCAAGAGGAAGTAAGCCATGGGCAAGGATAAAAATCCCCGCCGCGTGGCGGACAACGAGGCGATGGCCAAGCTGCGCATGCTGAAGACCAGCCCGCAAAAGCTGAACCTTCTGGCCCAGATGATCCGCGGCAAGAAAGTAGAGAAGGCTTTGACCGATCTGACCTTCTCCAAGAAGCGTATCGCGCTGGATGTGAAGAAGTGCCTTCAGTCCGCAATCGCCAATGCTGAGAATAACCACGGCCTCGATGTCGATGCGCTTGTCATCGCCGAAGCTTGGGTCGGTAAGAACCTTGTGATGAAGCGTGGCCGTCCGCGGGCACGTGGCCGCTTTGGCCGTATTCAAAAGCCCTTCAGCGAGCTGACCATCAAGCTTCGCCAGATCGAGGAGACTGTCTAATGGGACATAAGGTCAATCCGATTGGCATGCGCCTACAGGTCAACCGCACCTGGGATAGCCGCTGGTATGCCGACACCAAGGACTACGGCAACCTGCTGCTCGAGGATCTCAAGATCCGCGCATTCGTCGCCGAAGAATGCAAGCAATCCGGCATCAGCCGCGTAATCATCGAACGTCCGCACCGCAAGTGCCGCGTCACGATCCACGCCGCTCGTCCGGGTGTGATCATCGGCAAGAAAGGGGCTGACATCGAAGGTCTTCGCAAGAAGATCGCCGCCATGACAGCCTCCGAACTGCACCTCAACATCGTCGAAGTGCGCAAGCCCGAGCTTGACGCCCAGCTGGTGGCCGAGTCGATCGCCCAACAGCTCGAGCGCCGGGTCAGCTTCCGCCGTGCGATGAAGCGTGCCGTTCAGAACGCCATGCGTATGGGCGCACTGGGCATTCGTGTGAACGTCGCGGGCCGCCTCGGCGGTGCCGAGATCGCGCGCACCGAATGGTATCGTGAAGGGCGCGTGCCGCTGCACACGCTGCGGGCCGATATCGACTATGCGGTCTACGAAGCCTCGACGCCTTATGGCATTATCGGAATCAAGGTCTGGATCTTCAAAGGCGAAATCATGGAGCACGATCCCGCTGCTCGTGATCGTCGCATGCAGGAGAGCCAGGATGGTGGGGCCCCGCGCCCGCGCCGCGACCGCTAAGGAGCACGGAAAATGCTGCAACCAAAGCGTACAAAATTCCGCAAGATGCATAAGGGCCGCATCAGCGGTGATGCAAAGGGCGGGTCTGACCTGAACTTTGGCACCTTCGGCCTCAAGGCGCTCCAGCCCGAGCGCGTGACAGCACGTCAGATCGAGGCGGCTCGCCGCGCGCTGACCCGTCACATGAAGCGTCAGGGCCGTGTCTGGATCCGGATTTTCCCCGATACGCCCGTGACCTCCAAGCCGGTCGAAGTCCGGATGGGTAAAGGTAAGGGTTCGGTCGATTACTGGGCCTGCAAGGTCAAGCCCGGCCGCATCATGTTCGAGATCGATGGCGTGAACGAAGAAATCGCGCGCGAGGCCCTGCGCCTTGCCTCGATGAAGTTGCCGATCAAGACCCGCACCGTGGTGCGCGAAGACTGGTGATACCCAGCACTTCGTGGAGAAAATGGACCCCCGGCACGCAAGCGCCGGGGGTTTTTCTTTGTTCGTCCATCCCCGACCGCCCGCAGGGTGCGCCTTCAGGCGCACCGCCCCCTACGATCTCGCCTCTTGCGCCAAGGTGCGCCTGAAGGCACATCCTACGCCACACCACAGGAGGCCCACCCATGCCCGAGATCAAATCGCTGTTCGTCACCCGGCTCTATCATGCCAAGCTGGCCGAGCTTGGTCCCGCCGTCGATCATGACGAGTTGGTGGCCTCGTGCTTTTCCATCGCCGAGGATGATGAGGCCGGTCAGGATTGGTGCGAGGAGAACGGCTTTCCCGGCTATACCTCCTATGCGTCCCTCACCGACCTGCCGTGGCGCTTTCCGATCTTTCAAACCATGGTCACAGCACTTGACGCCCATGTCGCGGCCTTTGCCGCCGATCTGGAGTTCGATCTGGAGGACCGCAAGCTGGTGCTGGAGGATCTGTGGATCAATATCCTGCCCGAGGGCGGCATTCACACCAGCCACATCCACCCCCATGCGGTGATCTCAGGCACCACCTATGTGCAGGTGCCGCCCGCCGCGCGCTCGATCAAACTCGAAGATCCCCGCCACGCGATGATGATGGCCGCCCCCAGCCGCCGCAAGGATTGCCGCGAGGAGTTGCGCGCCTTCATCTACCCCGGCCCGGTCGCGGGTGATGTGCTGCTCTGGGAAAGCTGGCTCAGGCACGAGGTGCCGATGAACATGGACGAGGATGACCGTGTGAGCGTGAGCTTCAACTATCGGTGGGAGTGAGCGTGTCACAAAGGCCGGCGAACGTGCTCAAGTAATTCGACCAATCATTGCTTGCCATCCCCTCCCATCCCCCCTATACGCGCCCCTTATTCACCGAACTCCACGGGAATCGGCGTGACCCTGTTGATCAGGGGCGTCCCCGTGATGTTGAAAGGACCAAGGCGATGAACGCCAGCGAACTTCGCGAGAAGACGCCGGATCAGCTGCGTGACCAGCTCGTCCAGCTCAAGAAGGAGGCCTTTAACCTCCGCTTCCAGCAGGCCACAGGCCAGCTCGAAAACACCGCGCGCATGCGCGTCGTCAAGCGTGACGCCGCCCGCGTGAAGACCATTTTGAATGAAAAAGCGGCTGCCGCAGCAGGGGAGGCCAACTGATGCCCAAGCGTATCCTGCAAGGCACCGTCACATCGAACGCCAACGCCCAGACCGTCACCGTTTCGGTCGAGCGTCGCTTCAAGCACCCCGTTCTCGCCAAGACGATCCGGAAATCCAAGAAGTACCGGGCGCATGACGAAACGAACCAGTTCAACGTGGGCGATCAAGTACGCATTCAAGAATGTGCGCCCAAGTCGAAAACCAAGCGCTGGGAGGTGCTCGACCGCGTCTAATGCGGGCGATCACATCTCGGTTTGATCGAAACCCCGGGGTCAATGTCCTGACAAGGCGGCCCCGGACGTCGGGAGAAACCAAATGATCCAGATGCAGACCAATCTGGATGTGGCTGACAATTCCGGAGCTCGGAAAGTTCAGTGCATCAAGGTTCTCGGTGGTTCGCACCGCCGGTATGCGTCGGTCGGCGACATTATCGTCGTCTCCGTCAAAGAAGCCATGCCGCGTGGCCGTGTGAAGAAAGGTGACGTCCGCAAGGCCGTCGTCGTGCGCACCGCCAAGGAAGTACGTCGTGAGGATGGCACCGCCATTCGCTTCGACCGCAACGCCGCCGTCATCCTCAACAACAACAACGAGCCTGTCGGCACCCGTATCTTCGGGCCGGTAGTTCGTGAGTTGCGCGCGAAGAACTTCATGAAGATCATCTCGCTCGCGCCGGAGGTGCTGTAATGGCTGCTAAGCTGAAAAAGGGCGACAAGGTCGTCGTGCTTGCCGGCAAGGACAAGGGCAAAAGCGGTGAAATCACCGCCGTGATGCCCAAGGACGGCAAGGCCATCGTGGACGGCATCAACATCGCCATCCGCCACACCAAGCAAAGCGCCTCTTCGCAGGGCGGCCGCATCCCTCAGGCGATGCCGATCGCGCTTTCGAACCTCGCGCTGTTGGACAAGAACGGCAAGCCCACGCGCGTCGGCTTCAAGATCGAAGACGGCAAAAAGCTGCGTGTCGCCAAGACCACGGGGGACGTGATCGATGCTTGATACAGCAAACTATACCCCGCGCCTCAAGGCCTTCTACCGCGAGACGATCAAGCCCGCGCTGAAGGAAGAGTTCGCCTATAAAAACGATATGCAGATCCCGCGTCTTGAAAAGATCGTGCTGAATATCGGTTGCGGTGCGGAATCGGTGCGCGACTCCAAGAAAGCGAAATCCGCTGTCGAGGATCTGACCACCATCGCCGGTCAACAGGCCGTGGCCACCCTCGCCAAGAACTCCATCGCAGGCTTCCGGGTCCGCGAAGGGATGACGCTGGGTGCCAAGGTCACGCTGCGCGGCGACCGCATGTACGACTTCCTCGACCGCCTGATCACCGTTGCGATGCCCCGCATCCGCGACTTCCGCGGTGTGAAGCCTTCGTTTGACGGGCGCGGCAACTTTGCGATGGGGATCAAAGAACACATCGTGTTCCCCGAGATCAACTTCGACAAGGTCGATGAAGTCTGGGGCCTCGATATCGTTATCGTCACGAACGCAAAGTCCGATGATGAAGCGAAATCGCTGCTCAAGAACTTCAACATGCCTTTTAACGCCTGACGCAGAGGGAGAGAGACACATGGCAAAAGTTTCCATGGTTGAACGCGAACTCAAGCGTCAGAAGCTGGTGGCCCGCTATGCCACCAAGCGCGCTGCGCTCAAAGAGATCGCAAATGATGAATCGAAGCCGTTTGAAGAGCGCTTCAAGGCACGCCTGAAATTGGCGCAATTGCCCCGCAACTCTTCGCCGAGCCGGCTTCACAACCGTTGCCAGCTGACCGGGCGGCCCAAGGCCTATTACCGCAAGCTGAAAATGTCGCGAATCATGCTGCGCGATCTGGCCTCGATGGGTCAGATCCCCGGCATGGTTAAGTCGAGCTGGTAAGGAGAGCGTCCGATGAATGATCCTATCGGCGATATGCTGACCCGCATCCGCAACTCGCAGATGCGTGGGAAGTCCACCGTCATGACCCCTGCCTCCAAGCAGCGTGCCCGCGTGCTCGATGTCTTGGTCGATGAGGGCTACATCCGTGGCTATGAGTCCGCGACCGACAAGAATGGCCACCCGGCCTTCGAAATCAGCCTGAAGTACTACGAAGGCACCCCGGTCATCCGCGAACTCAAGCGTGTCTCGAAACCCGGCCGCCGCGTCTATCTGGGCGTTGGCGACATTCCGCAGGTCCGTCAGGGCTTGGGCGTTTCCATCGTCTCCACGTCCAAGGGCGTGATGACCGATGCTTCGGCCCGCGCGCACAATGTCGGCGGCGAAGTGCTCTGCACCGTGTTCTGAGGAGGAACGGCTAATGTCTCGCATTGGGAAAAAACCGGTCGAGCTGCCGTCGGGGGTTTCTGCCTCCGTCTCCGGCCAGACCATCGAAGTGAAGGGGCCCAAGGGCACCCGCACATTCACCGCAACCGACGACGTCACGCTGACGGTCGCGGACAACGCCGTGTCGGTTATGCCGCGCGGCAAGTCCAAGCGCGCCCGCCAGCAGTGGGGGATGTCGCGTTCCATGGTCGCCAATCTGGTGACCGGCGTCAGCGAAGGCTTCAAGCGCGAGCTTGAGATCCAAGGTGTGGGTTATCGCGCCACGGCACAGGGCAACAGCCTGAAGCTGGCCTTGGGCTATAGCCACGACGTCGATTTCTCTGTTCCTGCGGGCGTGACTGTCACGACCCCCAAGAACACCGAAATCGTGGTGGAAGGAATCGACCAGCAACTGGTTGGCCAAGTGGCCGCCAACATCCGCGAGTGGCGCGCGCCGGAGCCCTATAAGGGCAAAGGCATTCGCTACAAGGGCGAATATATCTTCCGTAAGGAAGGCAAGAAGAAGTAAGGGCGACGCATATGGCACTGAGCAAAAGAGAGCTGTTCCAGAAGCGCCGCCTGCGCAACCGGAACAAAATGCGCGCGATGGCGAACGGACGTCCCCGTCTGTCCGTTCATCGTTCGAGCAAGAACATCAGCGTGCAGCTGATCGACGATGTGAATGGGGTGACGCTAGCCGCTGCCTCTTCGCTGGAAAAAGATCTGGGCTTCGTGGGCAAGAACAACGTGGAGGCCGCCGCAAAGGTGGGCGCCGCGATTGCCGAGCGCGCGAAGAAAGCCGGTGTGGAAGAAGTTTATTTCGACCGCGGCGGTTTCCTGTTCCACGGGCGCGTCAAGGCCTTGGCCGACGCCGCGCGCGAGGGCGGTCTGAAGTTCTGATCCCTGAGGGATCTTTCGGATGTGCCGTCACGGCGCATCCGCGTAGGGGCGCGGACACGCGGCCCTCGATGACCGGGCAGGGGGCTTTGCCCCCTGACTGCGGTCGATGCAACAGGCGCTCTAAGCGTCACCGACAGAAGGATGCCACATTATGGCAGAACGTGAACAACGCGATCAACGCCGGGGACGCCGCCGTGAAGAGCGCGAAGAAACACCGGAATTCGCCGAACGTCTGGTCGCGATCAACCGCGTCTCCAAGACCGTAAAGGGTGGTAAGCGCTTTGGCTTCGCCGCTCTCGTGGTCGTTGGCGATCAGCGCGGCCGCGTGGGCTTTGGCAAAGGAAAAGCCAAGGAAGTGCCCGAGGCGATCCGCAAGGCGACCGAACAGGCGCGCCGCCAATTGATCCGCGTGCCGTTGAAAGAGGGGCGCACCCTTCACCATGACGCGCAGGGCCATCATGGCGCTGGCCGCGTTGTGATGCGGACCGCACCCGAAGGTACCGGCATCATCGCCGGCGGCCCGATGCGCGCCGTGTTCGAAATGCTGGGTGTCAAGGATGTGGTCGCGAAATCGACCGGGTCGCAGAACCCCTACAACATGATCCGCGCAACCCTCGATGGTCTGCGCAACGAAACCTCGCCCCGTCAGGTTGCGGCACGCCGCGGCAAGAAAGTGGCTGACATCCTGCCGAAGCGTGATGGCGCGCCCGCGGCTGAAGCCGTCGCAGAGGAGGCCTGAGATCCATGGCAAAGACTATCGTTGTCAAACAGATCGGCTCGCCGATCCGCCGCCCGCAGGTTCAGCGTCAGACGCTGATCGGCTTGGGCCTCAACAAGATGCACAAAACCCGCGAGCTCGAGGATACCCCCTCGGTGCGCGGCATGGTCGCCAAGATCCCGCATCTGGTTGAAATCATCGAAGAGCGGGGCTGAGGCACATAATCTTCGGATTTAAATGATCCCGGGTCGGTCACGACCCGGGATTTTTCATTTTGGGTAGGTCACGATCAGCCACTCGCCCAAGACTTTACGGCCGTCTGAGCAGATCAATTGCCTGTCATTGTCCGACAGCGCTTCGATTTCGGCTATATCGCGCCAATCCTTGGGTTGGCCCTTGAGGATGCGGTGCTGGGCATCTTGCGGCAAACGCGCAATCAACGCCTCGCGTGGGGCGAGTGAACCGTCACCCATCAGCCGATCATGCAGTTCGACCACAAGCTGCGCGCCCTTGGCCCAAGCAAAGAATGCGTCGGAAAGCACCGCGAACTCCGCGCCTTCGATATCGCATAAGATCAGCGTCTGAGAGGGTAAAACCCCAAGTGCTGCGAGCGTGTCATGCACACCCCCTCCGACCGCACCTTGTATCACGACGCGATCAGATAGCCCGTTCACGGTCGCATTTTCAGCGATCTCGCGCTGGCCCTCGGCCGACATCTCGAAACAGATTGCCTGATCGACAAGGCCCGCCTTGAGCAATCCAAGGGGGAAATGTCCGTCAGCTGCGCCGAAATTGACAAGGGTGGCGCATGGCAAAAGTCCCTGTAATTCCCGGATGACCTCTTGTTCATAGAGGCCGAATATTTTGGCGCCCAGGGTTCCGGCCGATGTATTTCCTGAGCCCGTCATCTTCAAACCCTTCAAAGGGCCGGCCTTGAAGACTCCGTCGGCGGCGTCGAACAGCCTCCGCGACACATCCTTGCGACGCAGTTTCGTTGCAGCTTTCGTAAATGCCGATCGAATATGGTTCATGCCAATCTCCAAATGGACGGCGTCGCTATGCCACCGAAGGCCCCTTGTCACAAGTCGCGTGACCACCTATACGGCCCGCTGGGCCCGTATTGCACGTGCCATAAACCTATATCGTCAAGCCGTGGTCAGGGGGAATCGCTTCAATCCCTGTATCCGGTTCAAGGAGAAGCGACATGAAACTGCATGAACTGCACGATAATCCCGGTGCCACCAAGAAAGCCAAGCGCGTCGCCCGCGGCCCCGGTTCGGGCAAGGGCAAGATGGCTGGCCGTGGTATCAAGGGTCAGAAATCGCGTTCGGGTGTTGCGATCAACGCCTATGAGGGTGGCCAGATGCCGCTCTATCAGCGTCTGCCCAAGCGTGGCTTCAACAAGCCCAACCGCAAGAAATTCGCCGTGGTCAATCTGGGCCTGATCGCGAAGTTCGTGGAGGCCGGCAAGATCGACGCTTCGGCCGAGATCACCGAAGACGCGCTGGTCGCATCGGGTCTCGTGCGCCGCAAGCTCGACGGTGTCCGCGTTCTGGCAAAGGGCGAGGTGACCACCAAGCTCAATATCGCCGTCACAGGCGCATCGCGCGCGGCCATCGACGCGGTCGAGAAAGCCGGCGGTAAGTTGACCGTCGCACAGGACGCTGCGGCAGCGTGATCAAGATCGGGGGGCTGCGGCCCCCCGTCGCTTGTGGGCCGTGTCGTCAGCGCCTACATAGTGCTTAGGTTTTTTTCGCGCCGCAGGGTCGTCAAACACGATCCGGCGGCGCATTGCCCATGAGAGAGGCGTCATGGCATCAGCAGCGGAGCAAATGGCCGCGAACATGAGCTGGGGTGCATTCGGTAAAGCAACCGAATTGCGCCAGCGCATCTGGTTCACTCTCGGCCTTCTCATCATCTATCGCATCGGCACCTATATTCCGGTTCCCGGGATCGACGGCGTCGAATTGCGGGCCTTCTTCGATCAGGCCGCGGCCGGTCTGGGCGGTGTGCTGAACATGTTCACCGGCGGCGCGCTGTCGCGGATGGGTGTGTTTGCGCTGGGGATCATGCCCTATATCTCGGCCTCGATCATCGTGCAGCTCATGGCGGCCATGGTGCCCGCGATGGAGCAGCTAAAAAAAGATGGTGAGGCGGGGCGCAAAAAGCTCAACCAATATACCCGCTACGGCACGGTTTTTCTCGCCACCGCACAGGCATATGGCCTTGCGGTCAGCATGGAATCGGGCGGTCTTGCCTCCGATCCGGGCTGGTTCTTCCGCGCGGCTTGCGTGATTACGCTGGTCGGCGGCACGATGTTCTTGATGTGGGTTGGCGAACAGATCACCCAGCGCGGCATCGGCAACGGGATTTCGCTGATCATCTTCGTCGGGATTATCGCGGAAATCCCCGCCGCCTTGGCGCAGTTTTTCGAGTCGGGCCGCTCGGGCTCGCTCAGCACGCCGGCCATCCTCGGCGTGATCGTCATGCTGATCGGCACGCTGTTCTTCGTGGTGTTCATGGAGCGCAGCCTGCGCAAGATCCACATCCAGTATCCGCGCCGCCAGGTGGGGATGAAGGTCTATGACGGCGGTTCCAGCCATTTGCCGGTCAAGGTGAACCCAGCCGGTGTGATCCCCGCGATCTTCGCCTCATCCTTGCTGTTGCTGCCAACCACGCTCACCACCTTTTCAGGCGGCGAGGCCTCTGGCCCGGTGATGGGATGGATCTTGGCCAACTTTGGCCCCGGCCAGCCGCTTTACCTCTTGTTCTTCGCCGCGATGATCGTGTTCTTCACCTATTTCTACACGCTCAACGTCTCGTTCAAGACAGATGATGTGGCTGACAACCTCAAGAACCAGAACGGCTTTATCCCGGGTATTCGGCCCGGCAAAAAGACCTCTGAGTATCTGGAGTATGTGGTCAATCGCCTGCTTGTGCTGGGTGCGGGCTACCTCGCGCTTGTCTGCCTGATGCCCGAGATCGTGCGCACCAACTTGGCGATCACGGCCTATTTCGGCGGCACCTCGATCTTGATCATCGTGTCGGTCGGCATGGATACCGTGCAGCAGGTACAAAGCCACCTTCTGGCCCATCAGTACGAAGGTTTGATCGAGAAATCGCAACTGCGCGGCCGTAAGGGCGCGACCGCCAAGCCGCGCAAGGCGCCGTCGCGTCGATGAGCGTGAACATCATCCTTCTTGGCCCGCCCGGCGCGGGCAAGGGTACGCAAGCCGGTATCCTGACCCAGTCACGCGGCATGGTGCAACTCTCGACCGGCGACATGCTGCGCGAGGCGCAAGCCTCGGGCAGCGAAATGGGCAAGATCGTGGCCGATGTCATGGCCAAGGGTCAGCTGGTCACCGACGAGATCGTGATCGGCCTGATCCGCGAAAAGCTGGGGCAGGGCGGATCTGCTTTCATCTTCGACGGCTTCCCCCGCACGCTGGCCCAAGCCGATGCGCTTGGCGATTTGCTTGCCGAAATGGGCCAAAGCCTTGATGCGGTGATCGAGCTGCGCGTCAATGACGAGGTGCTGGTCGACCGTATCGTGGGCCGCGCCGAACAGGCCCGTGCCGCGGGTCAGCCGGTGCGCGCCGATGATAACGCCGAAAGCCTCAAGACGCGGCTGATGGCCTATTACAAGCAGACCTCGCCTTTGATCGGCTATTATCACGCCAAAGGTCTGCTCAAGGCGGTCGATGGTTTGAACGAGATCGACACCGTCTCCGCAGATATCGCGGCACTTCTTGCGTAGGTGGGATAATCGGGCGCGATAGGATCGACCCAATTTACCCTTGACAAGCAAGGCCTCAGCCCCTTGACGCCCTAGCCAAATACGCCTACACGGCGTCTTCCCTCTGGGAATCATGATCTGCGCGCGGCTACTGTCGCGTCGGATCGACCTGAACGAAAGGGTCCTTCGGTCAATTCGGCCAGGGGCCCTTAGTTGTGAAAAAAGGGCCTGGTATTACGGGCTCGCAACGCAAAGGACGAGAATACCTTGGCACGTATCGCAGGGGTCAATATCCCCACCTCCAAGCGCGTACCGATCGCGCTGACCTATATCACCGGCATTGGACATACCTCGGCGAAAGCGATCTGCGAGGCCGTCGGCATCGACCCGTCGCGCCGCGTCAATGAGCTGTCGGACGCCGAAGTGCTGCAGATCCGCGAGCATATCGACGCAAACTTCTCCGTCGAGGGCGATTTGCGCCGCGAGACGCAGATGAACATCAAGCGTCTGATGGACCTCGGCTGCTACCGCGGCCTGCGCCATCGCCGTAACCTGCCCGTTCGCGGTCAGCGTACACACACCAACGCACGCACCCGCAAAGGCCCCGCAAAGGCCATTGCCGGCAAAAAGAAATAAGGGAGGACCGGGTCCATGGCACGCGATCGTCGTCCCGCAAAGCGCAAGGTTTCCAAGAACATCGCCGCAGGCGTTGCACATGTGAACTCTTCGTTCAACAACACCAAGATCCTGATTTCCGACGTTCAGGGCAACGCGATTGCGTGGTCCTCGTCCGGCACGATGGGCTTCAAGGGCAGCCGTAAATCGACGCCCTTTGCCGCCCAGATGGCCGCCGAAGACGCCGGCAAGAAGGCACAAGAACATGGCGTCAAGACCCTCGAGGTCGAGGTGCAGGGCCCCGGTTCGGGTCGCGAAAGCGCATTGCGTGCTCTGGCGGCCTGCGGCTTTCAGATCACGTCCATCCGTGACGTGACCCCGATCGCCCACAACGGCTGCCGCCCGCCCAAGCGTCGCCGCGTCTGAGCCGATACGAAACAACGGCGGGCTACGCGTTCTGCGTGGCCCGCTGACGTCATTTTGATCCTCGAGCGCGCCGGAGCTGGATCCGCCCGGTGCAAGAATGGAGGCGACGCATGATCCATAAAAATTGGCAAGAGCTGATCAAGCCAACCCAGCTGATCGTTCAGCCCGGGACTGACCCCGCACGCAAGGCGACGGTCATTGCCGAACCACTCGAGCGCGGCTTCGGCCTCACGCTCGGCAACGCGCTGCGGCGCGTGCTGATGAGCTCGCTTCAGGGCGCGGCCATCACCTCCGTCCAGATCGACGGTGTGCTGCACGAGTTTTCGTCTGTTGCGGGTGTCCGCGAAGACGTCACCGACATCGTCTTGAACCTCAAGGGCGTCGCGATCCGCATGGATGTCGACGGGCCCAAGCGTGTGTCCGTTTCGGCCAAAGGCCCCAAGGTCGTCACCGCCGGTGACATCTCGGAAAGCGCCGGTATCGAGATCCTGAACAAGGATCACGTGATCTGCCACCTCGACGATGGTGCCGATCTCTACATGGAACTGACGGTCAACACCGGCAAAGGCTATGTCTCTGCCGACAAGAACCGTCCCGAGGATGCGCCCATCGGCCTGATGCCGATCGACGCGATCTTCGCGCCCATCAAAAAGGTCTCCTACGAGGTCCAGCCGACCCGCGAAGGTCAGGTTCTCGACTACGACAAGCTGACGCTCAAGCTGGAAACCGATGGTTCCATCTCGCCTGATGACGCCGTGGCCTATGCTGCGCGCATCTTGCAAGACCAGCTCTCGATCTTCGTCAACTTCGACGAACCCGAGGCCGCTGGCCGCTCCGACGCCGAGGATGATCTGGAGTTCAACCCGCTTCTGCTCAAGAAAGTGGACGAGTTGGAACTGTCGGTGCGTTCGGCAAACTGCCTGAAGAACGACAACATCGTTTATATCGGCGACCTGATCCAGAAAACCGAAGCCGAGATGCTGCGCACCCCGAACTTCGGCCGCAAGTCGCTCAACGAGATCAAGGAAGTGCTTTCGGGCATGGGCCTGCATCTCGGGATGGATATCGTCGATTGGCCGCCAGACAATATCGAGGAACTGGCCAAGAAGTACGAAGACAACTTTTGACGTGGTGCCGGGCTGAAGCCCGGCCTACGGCAGATATCGGTGGTAGGCCGGGCTTCAGCCCGGCACGCCTCCGGAACCCGGGCAATTCTGCCCCAATAGGTGAGAGGTCTGCACGCACGGACCTCCGGACAAAGCAAAATGTGATAGGAGATTGACCCATGCGTCACGCCCGCGGATACCGCCGCCTGAACCGGACCCACGAACATCGTAAGGCGATGTTTGCCAATATGTGCGGCTCGCTCATCGAACACGAACAGATCAAGACGACCCTGCCCAAGGCCAAGGAATTGCGCCCGATCATCGAAAAGCTGATCACGCTGGGCAAGCGCGGCGATCTGCACGCCCGCCGTCAGGCCGCGTCGCAGCTCAAGCAGGACGCGTATGTCGCGAAGCTCTTCGACATTCTCGGCCCCCGCTACGCCGAGCGTCAGGGTGGCTATGTGCGCATCATGAAGGCGGGCTTCCGCTATGGTGACATGGCACCGATGGCGATCATCGAATTCGTCGATCGCGATCTGGACGCCAAGGGTGCCGCTGACCGTGCACGCCTCGCCGCCGAAGAGCTGGTCGAAGAATAAGACGCGCCCACCCATCCGGGTGATGGCCGCGATCAGATTGCGCCCCCGCATTGCGGGGGCGTTTTCATGTGCTCACTGCTCGGCCCGGCTGCTTTTGGTCTGCGGCAAAGGTGCCGCAAGCGGCGAGGCCTTCAACACGCCGCTGAGCATCGCATGCGATGACACCGGGCCTTGGCCAAGATATTCGAGGATGTCTTTGCGCGTTTTGGGCGATAGCCGCATGAGACGCGCAAAAAGACCCGGATCGATCTTTTCGTCCATTCGTCTCACCAATTACACACACGCAAGCCGAGAATACGGTTGACCGCCTTTCTGGCAACCTGTCTAAAAGGACATGACCTTTTGGATAGTTTTTGTGTCAAAAGCGCCGGTTATTGATCTTTTGTTGAATGAGATGGCGCTGGCTGCACCGGCTGGTTTCGCCGTTGGGCTGCATATTCGCTATGTCTCCCCGCTGATCATGGTCAACACCTATCCCGAAGACTGGCAGGAGGTTTACACCGCCAAAGTCTACGGGCTGCGCGACCCCACACTGGCTTGGGGGCTCAGCCATTCGGGCACGCGCCGTTGGTCGCAGATCGGTCTGCCCGATCCCTTCGGCCTTTTGCCCGAGGCGGCGCAATACGGGCTGCGCTACGGCATGATCTCGTCCACCGGCCCGATGTCGTCGCGCACCATCGCCGGTGCGGCGCGCGCTGATCGCGAATTCACCGATGTCGAGATGGAGCATATCCATCGGATCGTGCAGCGCATGCATGATCTGTCCGAGCCGCCCGCGCGCCTGTCGCGCCCGCAGGCCGACGCCCTGAGATGCATCGCGGATGGGGACCGCCATGCAGCTGCCGCCGCCCGTCTGGGCATATCCGAAAGCGCCTTCAAGGCCCGCCTGACCGCGGCCCGCCAAAAGCTCATGGCGCGCACCACGGCCGAGGCTGTGCAGCGCGCGAAGGAATACGGATTGATCTAGGACGGCACAGACAGCTGAGGATGCGGGGTGCCCCCCACGGTGCGGTGTGACGACGACCGGCCAATAAGGGGGCTTATCCGATGAAAATGACCACGCTGTCTTTTGCCAATATGCATCAGCATGGGGCGCTCTTCGCCAATATGCTGCGCGCGCGCCATCGCACCTTCATCGAAGGCATGCATTGGGAATTGCCCAATGCCGATGGGATGGAGTTCGACCAATACGACACCGCCCAAAGCCGCTGGGTCTGTGTGCATGCGGGCGACCGGGTGCTGGCCGGTGTGCGGCTGACACCCACAACAGCGCGTTGCGGCATCTATTCCTACATGGTCCGCGATGCCCAGCGTGGCCTGCTTGATGCGATCCCCGCCCATCTGCTGGATGATACGGCCCCGATCGCCGCTCACATCTGGGATGCCAACCGGCTTTTCGTGGCCGAAGGGGTGACCACTGATATCCGCCATGCGGTGCAGCTGTCGTTGATGGGCCATATGGTGCGCTCGGCCCGCGAATTGGGCGCATCGACCCTGATCGGGCTTTTGCCCATCGCCGTGCCGCGTCTTGGGCGGCGCTTGGGCATCGACATGGAACCAGCCGGCCCCTTGATGAAGATCGGCGGCGTGTCGCATCGGTGCTACTTCGTGACGATGGCCTCCAAGATGCATTGATCGCGCGATCTGGCGCAGCGCCACTTAGGCGGATAGCCTTGCGCGCATGGATCTGTTCGATACCCCCCCGACCGGCCCAGATGCCGCCCGCCCCGCTGGTCCCCGCCCGCTGGCAGACCGGCTGCGGCCCAAGCATCTGTCCGAGGTGATCGGCCAAGATCACCTGCTTGGCCCCACGGGGGCGCTGCGGATCATGTGCGACGCGGGCGCGCTCACCTCGCTTATTCTGTGGGGGCCGCCCGGCGTGGGCAAAACCACCATCGCGCGGCTTTTGGCGCAGGAAACGCAGCTGCATTTCGTCCAGATCAGCGCGATCTTCACCGGCGTGCCCGATCTGCGCAAAGTGTTCGAGGCGGCGAAACTGCGCCATGCGGGCGGGCAAGGCACGCTTTTGTTCGTCGATGAAATCCACCGCTTCAACAAGGCGCAGCAGGACGGATTTTTGCCGCATATGGAGGATGGCACGATCCTATTGGTTGGTGCCACGACCGAAAACCCAAGCTTTGAATTGAACGCCGCCTTGATGTCGCGCGCCCAAGTCTTGGTGCTGAACCGGCTGGGTGATGATGCGCTCGCGCAGATGATCGCGCATGCCGAGGCCACCTTTGACCATCCCTTGCCGCTGACCCCTGATGCAAGGGCGGCGCTTATTTCCATGGCCGATGGCGATGGCCGCGCGCTGCTCAATCTGGTGGAACAGGTCGCCGCGTGGAGGCTGGACGCCACCCTTGATGCAGCAGCCCTTGGTCAACGCCTCCAACGCCGTGCCGCGCAATACGACAAATCGGGCGAGGGGCATTACAACCTGATCTCGGCGCTGCATAAATCGGTGCGCGGCTCAGATCCCGATGCGGCACTTTACTGGCTGGCACGGATGCTTGAGGGCGGCGAAGACCCGCGCTTTCTGGCCCGCCGCATCACCCGCATGGCGGTCGAGGATATCGGGCTGGCCGATCCCGGCGCACAGCGCCAATGCCTTGACGCTTGGGCCACTTACGAGCGTTTGGGCAGCCCCGAGGGGGAATTGGCGCTGGCCCAAGCGGTGCTTTATCTGGCGCTCGCGCCCAAATCGAACGCCGCCTATGTCGCCTATAAGGCCGCCCGCGCCAGCGCGCGCAGCACAGGCTCGGCCCCGCCGCCCAAGCATATCCTGAACGCGCCCACCAAGATGATGAAGGATCAAGGATATGGCGCGGGCTATGCCTATGATCACGACGCCGAGGATGGGTTTTCAGGGCAGAATTATTTCCCCGACACGATGGCGCGGCCCAGCTTTTACGCACCTGTCGAAAGGGGCTATGAGCGGGATCTGAAAAAACGGCTCGATTGGTTCGCGGGTCTGCGCGCCAAGCGCAAGGGATAGGGCGTTTTCGCCCGGGAAAACGCACCGGAAAACCTCAGTTTTTCGCCACCCTCCGCGCGCCCCCATTGACTTGGCCGCGCCGTCGACACATGCACCCATCTATGACAGCCATTCTCCAAGTTGCGCTTGGCGGTGCCTTGGGTGCCGTTCTCCGATACCTCACCGGGATCGGCGTGCTGCGCGTTTTCGGCGCCACGCCCATGCCTTTGGGTGTATTGGCGGTCAATGTGCTGGGCTCGCTTTTGGCGGGTCTGTTCGTGGCTTTCGCCGCACAGCGCGGGGTGATGCACCTCTCGCCGTTGATCGTGACGGGTGTCTTGGGTGGGTTCACCACCTTCTCGGCCTTTTCGCTCGAGGCGGTCGCACTTTATGAGCGTGGCGCAATCGGGCTTGCCACGATCTATGTTTTGGCAAATGTCATCCTTTCGCTTGCGGCGCTGATGCTCGGCCTCGCCCTTGGCCGGAGTCTCGCATGAGCGGCGTTCAAACCCTGACGGTTGCCATGGGCGATGGCGATCAGCGCCTTGATCGCTGGTTCCGCCGCCAGTTTCCCCATATCTCGCAAGGGCGCATCGAAAAGATGTGCCGCAAAGGCGAGATCCGTATCGATGGCGCGCGCGCCAAACCCGCCAGCCGGGTCGAGACGGGCCAGACCATCCGCATCCCGCCCTTGCCGGACGAGGCTGCGCCCGATTATGTCGTGGCCCCGCCGCGCATTTCCGATGCCGATACCGCGATGATGCGCCAATCCGTGATCTGGCGCGACGATCATATCATCGCGCTGAACAAGCCCGCGGGCCTGCCCACCCAAGGTGGGTCGGGCCATAGCCGCCATATCGACGGTCTGGCCGAGGCGCTGTGTTTCGAGCTTTCCGAAAAGCCGCGCCTTGTGCATCGCTTGGACAAGGACACATCGGGCGTTTTGTTGCTGGCGCGCACCCGTGCGGCCGCCGATGCGCTGACCAAAGCTTTCCGGGCGCGCGACACGCGCAAGATCTATTGGGCCGTTTGCGCCGGCGTGCCCAGCCCCCGCATGGGCACGATCCGCTACGGCCTTGTCAAAGCCCCCGGCCACGGCAAGGGCGGCGAGGGCGAAAAAATGCAAATCGTCGACCCGCGCGATGTCGATGCAACCGAGGGCGCAAAGCACGCCCATACCGATTACGCTGTCCTCTCGGCGCTGGGCTCGCGCACGGCTTGGCTGGCGCTGGTGCCGATCACCGGGCGCACCCACCAGCTGCGCGCGCATATGGCCGCGATCGGTCACCCGGTTGTGGGCGACGGCAAATATGGCGGATCGAGCCAAGAGAACCTTGGCGATGGTTGGGGCGCGCAGCTTGGCGGCGAGATCAGCCGCAAGCTGCATCTGCATGCCCGCTCCATCACCATGACCCATCCGGTCACGGGCAAGCGCCTGACATTCACCGCCCCCTTGCCCGATCATATGCAGCGCACATGGGACCATCTGGAGTGGCGCGCCAGTGATGTGCCCGCCGACCCCTTCGAGGACCCGGTTTGAGCGGATTGCGCCTTGTCATCTTCGATGTCGATGGCACGCTGATCGACAGTCAGGCACATATTTTGGCGGCGATGGATGCGGCCTTTGCCGCCCATGACCTGCCCCCGCCCGCGCGTGCGGCCACGCTGTCCATCGTCGGGCTGTCGCTGCCGATCGCGATGGCGCGGCTTGCCCCTGATCAGCCAGACCACCACGCCACGCTGGTCGAAGCCTACAAGGATGCCTTCGGCCAGATGCGCCGCGCCCCCGATGGTGGGGCGCTTTCGCCGCTGTTTCCCGGTGCGCGCGACGCACTTGCGCAATTGGCCGCGCAGGATCACACGCTTTTGGCCATCGCCACCGGCAAATCGCGGCGCGGCATGGCGCATATTCTCGATCTGCATGATCTGCACGGGGTCTTCCAATCGGTGCAAACCGCCGATGATCACCCCTCCAAGCCGCATCCATCGATGGTCGAGGCCTGTCTGCGCGACACGGGGAGCTTGCCTGCGCGGGCCGTGATCTTGGGCGACACGACCTATGACATCGATATGGGGCGCGCGGCGGGTATCCATGCCTTGGGTGTGGCCTGGGGCTATCACCCGGCCCAAAGCCTGACCGCATCGGGCGCACATGCGATCCTGCACAGCTTTGACGCATTGCCCACGGCGCTTGACCGTATATGTCCGCCCGCATGACAGGTGGTTGGAAAGCAAAACGGTTCTGGAGCGCGGTCTCGGTCGGCGAGGTCGATGGCGGCTATGGCGTGATGCTTGACGCGCGCCGCGTCATGACGCCCGGCAAGATCCCCCTGACCCTCCCCAGCCGCGCCATGGCCGAGGCGATTGCCGCGGAATGGGACGCGCAGAGCGGCGAGATCGCACCGCTGAGCATGCCCGTCACACGCGCGGCCAATTCCGCCATCGAACGCGTCACCCCGCAACGTGCCGAAGTGGCCGCCATGCTGGCCGCCTATGGCGAGACCGATCTGATCTGTCACCGCGCGGCCGCCCCCACCGCGCTGGTGGAGCGCCAAGCAGCGGCATGGGACCCGCTTTTGGTATGGGCGGATGCCACGCTGCAGGCGCCATTGATCGCCACTGTCGGCGTTTTGCCCGTCGATCAACCACCGATGTCACTTGCCCGCCTTGCCGCCCATGTCGGCGCGCTCGATGCCTTTCAGCTGACAGGTCTGCATGACCTGGTGACGATTTCAGGCTCTTTGATTATCGCGCTTGCGACCACCGCCGGGCAGCTTTCGCCCGATCAGGCTTGGGACGTGTCGCGAATCGATGAGGATTGGCAAATCGCGCAATGGGGTGCGGATGATGAGGCCGCCGCGATGGCTGCCTATAAACGCGCCGATTTCCTGCGCGCCGCGCAATTTTGGGTCATGTCCCGCGCGAATTGAGCAAGCCCATCGCATCGGTCCAAAAATACTGCGAAAAAACGGTGCAGCACCCCATGATTACGCTGAAAATTTCAGCGTGACCCTAGGGTAGCTACAGTGCTTGCACTTGACCTCTGCATGCGATTTTGCCCAAGTTACCACCGGTGAGCGTTAACATACGTTTGCACGAACTTACCAAAGCCCTTTGGGGGATTGGAATTGAGCGCCCACAAGGGCGGTCCATCAGGAAGAGGTAGACATGAAAAAATCCATTTTTCTCGGCACACTTGCGGTCGCCGGGCTGGCAGCGGGTCTTGCATCCGCTCAGACGCTAGCGGACGTTCAGGCACGTGGAACGCTGAAGTGCGGTTCCAACGAGGGCCTCGCAGGTTTCGCCGCTCCCGACGCGAACGGCAACATGCAGGGCTTCGACGTCTCGCTGTGCCGTGCAATCGCCGTTGCAGCATTGGGTGATGCGCAGGCTGTGGAATTCGTTCCGCTGACCAGCCAGACCCGCTTCACCGCGCTGGCCGCAGGCGAAGTTGACGTTCTGGTCCGTAACTCGACCTGGACCTTCTCGCGCGACACCGACCTCAAGCTCGATTTCGTCGGCGTGAACTACTATGATGGTCAGGGCTTCATGGTCCGCACCGATCTGGGCGTGTCCTCGGCACGTGACCTCGATGGCGCAACCGTCTGCATTCAGACCGGCACCACCACCGAACTGAACCTTGCTGACTTCTTCCGCGTCAACAACATCAGCTACGAGCCGGTTCCGGTTGCAACCAACGCCGAAGGCCAGCAGCAGTATCTTGCTGGTGCCTGCGACGTCTACACCACCGACGTTTCCGGCCTCGCGGCAACCCGCGCGACCTTCGAGAACGCGGGTGAGCACGTGATTCTGCCCGAAATCGTCTCCAAGGAGCCGCTCGGCCCCGTGGTGCGTCACGGCGACAACGATTGGGGCGATATCGTCCGCTGGACGCTGAACGCGCTGGTCGCTGCTGAAGAATACGGCGTGACCTCGGCAAACGTCGCTGAGCTGGCAGCTGCCCCCACCGCCAACCCCGAGATCAACCGTATGCTCGGCACCGAAGGTGAGTTGGGCGCAATGCTCGGCCTGCCCAATGACTGGGCCGTCAAAGTGATCGGCGCTGTCGGCAACTACGGCGAAATCTTCGAAGGCAATATCGGTGAAAACACCCCCGTTGGTCTGGCGCGCGGCTTGAACGCCCAGTGGACCGATGGCGGCCTGATGTACGCACCGCCCTTCCGTTGATCGTTTGACAAGCGGGGTCCGGGTTTTTCCCGGGCCCCGTATTTCGCTTTTCACCTTTCAGACTGACTTGCTTTCGTCGACCGGCGTTTGTCCGGTCGGACTGTCACCCCTTACCCAGTGGAGTGCGCATGGCCGACACGACCGAAATGCCGCGGGACACATTCCGCCTTAGCCAGCTGCTTTATGACGCGCGCTACAGGTCGATGACCATTCAGGTCGTCGCGGCCATGTTGTTGATGCTGTCGCTGGCTTGGTTGGTCGATAACACCGTCCAAAATCTGGCCGCGCTGGGCAAGGATTTCAGCTTCCGCTTTTTGTGGACCACCGCTGGTTATGACATCAACCAGCAGATCATCCCTTTCTCCTCGCAAGATACCCATGCGCGGGCGGCCCTTGTCGGCATCTTGAACACGCTGCTTGTCGCCTTCATGGGCTGTATCTTGGCCACCGTGATCGGTGTTCTGGCGGGCGTGCTGCGCCTGTCCAAGAATTTCGTCGTTGCAGGCATCATGACCTTCTACGTCGAGGCGATGCGCAACACCCCGCTTCTGATCTGGATCTTGATCGTTTTCGCCGTGATGACCGAGGCCACCCCCCAGCCGCGCGATTTCCGCGAAGGCGGCGGCGCCTCGATGATCTTGTGGGACAGCGTCGCCATTTCGAACCGCGGCGTCTTTATTCCCAAGCCGCTTTGGGGAGAGGGCTCGGGCCTTGTCGTGGCTGTGTTCTTGCTCTCGGTCGCAGCGATTTTCATTCTGCGCCGTTTCGCGCGCAAACGCCAAGAACAGACGGGTGAGCAACTCCTCGTTTTTCGCCTGTCGCTGGCTTTGTTTTTCATCCCCGCGCTGTTGGTGTTTTTCATCATGGGCCGGCCCATCACCCTCGAGATGCCGGAACTGGGCGGTTTCAACTTCGTCGGCGGCATACAGATCCGTAACTCGCTGATCGCGCTTTGGCTGGCCTTGTCGCTTTACACCTCGGCCTTCATCGCCGAGATCGTGCGCTCGGGTATTCTGGCCGTGTCACGCGGCCAGACCGAGGCGGCCTTTGCCTTGGGCATGCAGCCCAACCGCACCATGCAGCTGGTGATCTTGCCGCAAGCCCTGCGGGTGATCATCCCGCCGCTGATCTCGCAGTTCCTGAACCTGACCAAGAACTCCTCTCTGGCGCTGGCCGTGGGCTACATGGATGTCCGCTCGACGCTTGGGGGCATCACCATCAACCAAACCGGCCGCGAGATCGAAGGGATCTTGCTGCTCGGTACCTTCTACCTTGTGGTCAGCCTGATCATCTCGTCGGTGATGAATTACTACAATTCCAGCGTCAAACTGAAGGAGCGGTGAGATGAGCAACCAATCCACCGTCGCTTTCGTCCGGCGCGAGATCCTTCCCCCCGCGCCGCCGCCACCCGGCCAAGCGGGCGTGCTGAAATGGATGCGCGAGAACCTGTTCTCGTCGGTTACCAACACCTTGCTCACCATTTTGTCGGTCTACCTGATCTGGAGCGTTCTGGCCTCCATCATGCCTTGGACGCTGAACGGCGTTTGGGTGGCAGGGTCATTGACCGAATGCCGCGAGATCCGTGATGCGCGCGGCCTGGAAAGTGCGGCCTGTTGGGCCGTGATCAACGAGCGCTGGCTGCAACTCTTGTTCGGCTTTTACCCGACAGATGACCGGCTGTTATCCAGCCTGTTCTACGCCGATCAGCTTTCGGCGGCAGGTGGCCTTGAGGCGGTGTTCGGCGCAGGCTCCAACGCCACGGCGCGGATCGAATTCGTCAATGCGATGAAGGCGGATCTGAGCAATCTGACCATCTTCTTCTTCGGCTACTGGCGGCCGCTTTTGGCGGTGGTTCTGCTTGTCGTGGCAGTGGCCCCGATCCTTTACGCCAGCTTGCCGCGATCCATGCTGGTGTTTTCGCTGGCCTATCCGTTCATCGGGGTGTTCCTGTTTTGGGGCGGTTCTGTCTGGGGCCCGGTGATGGTCGCGCTTGGGATCGTCGGCGCGCTTTATGTCGGTCGCCTTGTTTCCGGGCGCTATGGGCTGCTGGGTGGCGCACTGGCCGCCATCGTGGTGCTGGTGATGGTCTTTCTCAACCCGCTGCCCTTTATCGACCATGGCGGGCTTTTCCCGCTTCTGCCCCATCTCAAGGGCTTGGCCCATAGTATCATTCCGCTCGGGCTTCCGGCGATTCCGTCCGACCAGTTCGGCGGCTTCATGTTGGCTATCATCATCGGCACTGCGGGCATTGTCTTGTCTCTGCCCATCGGCATCTTGCTGGCGCTGGGGCGGCAATCGACCATGCCGTTCATCCGCTGGGTCTGTGTCACCTTCATCGAGGTGATCCGCGGCGTGCCGCTGATCGTGTGGCTCTTCGTGGCCTCGACGCTGCTGAAGTATTTCTTGCCGCCCGGTTCAAGCTTCGATGCGCTGCTCAGGGTGATCATTCTCGTGACGCTGTTTGCCTCGGCCTATATCGCCGAAGTGGTGCGCGGTGGCCTTGCCGCCCTGCCCAAGGGGCAATACGAGGCCGCCGATAGCCTTGGCCTCGACTACTGGAAATCCATGCAGTTGATCGTCTTGCCGCAGGCGCTCAAGATTTCGATCCCCGGCATCGTCAACACCTTCATCGGCCTGTTCAAGGATACCACGCTGGTGGTCTTTGTCGGCCTGCGTGATCCGCTTGGCCTGACCAACGCGATCCGCGCTACCGGAGAATGGAACGGTATCTATTGGGAGCTTTATATTTTCGTCGCACTCCTGTTCTTTACCTTCTGCTTCTTCATGTCCCGCTATTCCATGTATCTGGAGCGCAAGCTTCAGACCGACCGCCGATAAGGAGGCCACAAGATGAGTGAGGCGAATACGTCCTTGCAGGACCGTCAGATCGACCGCTCGCAGATGAAGGTCTCCGATGAGATCGCGATCGAGATCACAGGGATGAACAAGTGGTACGGCACCTTCCATGTGCTGCGCGACATCAACCTGACTGTGAACCGCGGTGAGCGGATCGTGGTTTGCGGGCCTTCCGGTTCGGGTAAATCCACGCTGATCCGTTGCATCAACGCGCTGGAAGAACACCAAAAGGGTCAGATCACCGTCGATGGCACCACGCTATCCACCGACCTCAAGAATATCGACAAGGTGCGCTCGGAAGTGGGGATGGTGTTCCAGCACTTCAACCTGTTTCCGCATCTGACCATTCTCGAGAATTGCACGCTGGCCCCCATCTGGGTGCGCAAGGTGCCCAAGCGCGAAGCCGAGGAAACAGCGATGTATTTCCTCGAAAAGGTGAAGATCCCCGAGCAGGCGCTGAAATACCCCGGCCAGCTCTCTGGCGGTCAGCAGCAGCGCGTGGCGATTGCGCGCTCTTTGTGCATGAAGCCCCGGATCATGCTCTTTGACGAACCCACCTCGGCGCTCGACCCCGAGATGATCAAGGAAGTGCTCGACACCATGATCGCGCTTGCCGAAGAGGGCATGACGATGATCTGCGTCACCCATGAGATGGGCTTTGCCCAAGCCGTGGCCAACCGCGTGATCTTTATGGATCAGGGCCAGATCATCGAGCAAAACGAGCCCAAGGCCTTCTTCAACGACCCGCAGAACGAGCGCACCAAGCTGTTCCTGAGCCAGATCCTCGGCCATTGAGGGGCAGGTTCTGCCCCGCTACAGGTCGCGCGGCACGATGAAATCGACCGCGCGGCCAGATCCCCATGCCACCTCGGCCCACGCGCGGGCCGCGAAGCTTACCACCAGCGTGGCGCACGTCGGATAATCGGCAAAGCGGGAATGATCCGGGCGCGCGCCAAGGATTTGCTGCGCAAAATCACCGATGCCGGGATTATGCCCGATCATCATGACCGATTGCGCACCTATTGCGGATTTGCGCAGCACGGTCAGCATCTGCTCTGCCGGGGCCAGATAAAGCGTGGGCAGGGTGATCATTCCGACATCCACGCCGAAAGCGGGTGACAGCCGCGCCCAAGTCTCTTGCGCGCGCACAGCCGATGAAATCAGTGCCAGATCGGGGCAATGCCCTTGGGCCTTGAGCCAAGCCCCGACACGCGGCGCATCGCGCTGTCCCCTTGGGTTCAACGGCCGGTCATGATCGCTAAGCGCGGGATCATCCCAACCCGATTTCGCATGCCGTGTGAGGATCAGCTGTAAGCTCATGGATGGAAATTCCGCATGTGAAAGGCCGATTGGGCGGCAGTACGACCCGATGTTTCGCTGATCGGGCAAGCGCGCGGCGCGCGGCAGCCCATGTCCATACAGTCACCGCCGGCGGGGGTTGCCAGATGGCCATGGCAAGCCGCCACATCATAACCGGCATGGCCGAATGCGCCGACAGGACAAGCGCTTTCACAGGGGCGGTGGCACCGCGTGCAGGGGCTTTGCTGCGGCGGTGGCGGGAGGGCGATCACCTCGCGCAGGGCCAGCGCCCCGCGATAGGACACCATCAGCCCCGCTTGATCATGCACCAACAGGCCCACGGGGCTCGACCATGCGCGCCCGGTGGCCAGGGCCCAGGCGATAAAGGGGTGGTGTGGCGGCCCACCAAAGGGAAACAGCGCCTTGCCCCCCAGATCACAGGCGATGCGCCCGATGACCCGGCGTGACCAGCGGTCCAGCGGATCGGGCTGCCCGTCTTGGAATTCCGGCTGCACCGTCACATGCGCCCAAAATCCCGGCGCGCGCGGGCCGAGCATCAGCAAGGTATCGAACCCTGCCGGTGTGCCGTCCTTGGGGCCGGGGTGAAAGCCGCCGAAAATGCTCAGCCATTGGGGGGCGAGACGGGCTTCGATCTCCTCAAGGGTCATTGCGCGCCCGTCCTCTTCCCATGTGTACGCGATATGTACAGAAGGTGTACGCCCTGTGACGGGCCATCAGGCCCGGATCATCGACCCAGCACCATGTTCGGTGAACAGCTCCAGCAGCACGGCGTTGGGTACGCGACCATCCACGATGGTGCAGGCGCGCACGCCGCCGCGCACGGCCTGAAGGGCCGTTTCGGTCTTGGGGATCATGCCGCCCGAGATGACGCCGCTTGCGGTCATTTCCTCGACCTCGGCGGCTTTCAACTCGGTCACCAATTCACCGGCGGCATTCTTCACGCCCGCGACATTTGTCAGCAATAACAGGCGGTCAGCCTTGAGCGCTGCGGCAATCGCACCGGCGGCGGTGTCGCCGTTGACATTGAAGGTCTCGCCATTGCGACCCATGCCTAAGGGCGCGATCACGGGGATCATGTCATCGCCGAACAGGTTTTTCAGCACCTCGGTGTTCACCTCGACCGGCTCGCCCACGAAGCCGAACTTGGGATCGGCCGGCTCGCAGATCATCAATTCGGCATCCTTGCCCGACAGGCCTACGGCGCGCCCACCTTGCGCATTGATCGCCTGCACGATCCGCTTGTTCACAAGCCCCGACAAGACCATCTCGACCACCTCGACTGTGGCCGCATCCGTGACGCGCTTGCCGTCGATGAACTCGGATTTTATGCCAAGCTTATCAAGCAGTTCATTGATCATCGGCCCGCCGCCATGCACCACGACTGGGTTCACGCCAACCTGTCTGAGCAACACGATATCGCGTGCGAAACTTGTCATCGTCTCGTCATCGCCCATCGCATTGCCGCCGAATTTCACGACGATGATGGCGTTTTTGAACCGCTGCAAATAGGGAAGCGCCTCGCTCAGCGTGCGGGCAACGGCAAGGTGGTCACGGGTCATATCTCGTTGTTTCATCTCGGGGCCTATGGCTGACATGTGCGATCCATAGGCGAGCGCGGGCTGCGTGTGAAGCATCGCATTCGCGTATTTCAAGAAAGATGACCGCGCGCGCCTTAGGTGATCGACGCGATCGTGGCACGCAAGGTGGGGATGCCTTCGCCGATCTCGGACGAGGTCAGGATGATCTCGGGATAGGCGGCGGGGTGCTTGGCCAAGGCCGCGCGGGTGCGTGCAAGTGCCTCGTCGCGCTCTTTTGGGCGGACCTTGTCGGCCTTGGTCATCACGACCTGAAACGGCACCGCCGCGCTGTCGAGCAGTGTCATGATCTCTTCATCGACCTGTTTGGCCCCGTGCCGCGTGTCGATCAGAACAAAGGCCCGGCGCAGCGTGGCGCGGCCCGAGAGATAGGCCTTGAGCAGCTTTTGCCATTTTTGCACCACGGCAACGGGTGCCTCGGCATAGCCATAGCCGGGCAGATCGACGAGGTAGTAGCGCTCGGTCAGGGTGAAAAAGTTGATCTCTTGCGTGCGCCCCGGTGTGTTCGAGGCCCGCGCCAGCGCCTTGCGGCCCGTCAAGGCGTTGATCAGGGTCGATTTTCCGACGTTGGACCGGCCCGCGAAACAAACCTCGATCCGGTCGGCTGGTGGCAGGCCATCCATCGCAACCACGCCTTTGAGAAAATCCGCACCGCCCGCAAAGAGCTTGCGGCCCACCTCGGTGGTGATCGCATCAGGTTCAGGGGCGAGCGGAAAGGGTAGGGTGGTCATGCGCGTGTTACCTCATCGCCGATGGCCACGCGACCTGCGCGCCGGACCATGGCATAAATGCCGAAGTCGGTATGACCCCAACCATCCTCAAGTGCGGCCAAGGTCGCGGCGTCGCGCTGGCCTGTTTCTGGGTTCGCCTCCGTCGCGCGGCAACGGGTGATGGGTTCGATCACCTCAAGCTCGGCCTCGCCGATGCGGAGCCGCTTGCCCAATAGATCGAATTCTTCCCATGGCGCCAACCCGTCGAGCCATAGATTGCCGCGAAAGCGGCGCGGGTCGAGGGTTTGGCCCAGCTTGTCCGAGAGCGCGCGCAATGATGCGCAGTTCAAGACCGCAACAGACGCATAGGGCGCATCCGACATGCCGATGGCCGGCGCCTTGACCAAGGCGGCAGGTGCGCGGCGATCTGTTGGATAGATCGGTCTCAGCCATGCGATCAGGGCAGGGCCTGCATCTGGCGTGCCGGGTGTGATCGTCAGATCGGGCCTTTCGGGGTGCGAAAGGTGGATCTCCTCGCCCACCACCAGTGCGGTCACGGCCATCAGCGCGGGCGCCTTTGCCCCACGGATGAAGTTGCGGCAAGCGCGCCAGCCATCTGCCGCCTCGCCGCCCTCTTCCAGCACGGCCCATGCCCGATCAAGCGGCAAGGGCCGGTCGACATGCAGGCCCACATGCGCGAGCGCTTCGGCGCCCACGCCCTTGATTGGATGGCGCCAAATCTGGGCCAGCTGCCCGATCATTTGTCCGCGGGCTTTTTCCGCTGAAAGCTGCCGCGGATATTGCCGAAGAGGTCGGGCGTATAGCCGTGCCGCTTCATGATGATGTACTGCTGCACGAAGGTGATCGTGTTGTTGGCGATCCAGTAGACCAAGAGGCCGCTGGCAAAGCCGCCAAGCATGAACATGAACACCCAAGGCAACCATGCAAAGATCGCGGCCTGTGTCGGGTCGGTCGGCTGCGGGTTGAGCTTTTGCTGCAACCACATCGAGATGCCGAGCAAGATCGGCAGCACGCCGATGAAGATCAGCGCAAGGATGCTGGTGGGTTCGGGCGCATCCCAAGGCAGCAGGCCAAACAGGTTGAAGGTCGATGAGCTGTCAGGCATCGACAGGTCGTTGAGCCAGCCGAAGAACGGCGCATGGCGCAATTCCAGCGTGACGAAGATCACCTTGTAGAGCGAGAAAAAGATCGGGATCTGCAGCAGGATCGGCAAACAGCCTGCGGCCGGGTTCACCTTTTCGCGCTTATAAAGCTCCATCATCTCTTGCTGCATCTTTTGGCGGTCGTCGCCCACGCGCTCCTTGAGCTTTTCCATCTGCGGCTGCAGTTCGCGCATCCTGGCCATGGAGGCGTAGGATTTATAGGCCAGCGGGAAGAGGACGGCCTTGATGATCACGGTCAGCGCGATGATCGCCAGACCCATATTGCCGATCATCACGTTGAGATTGTGCAGCAGCCAAAAGATCGGCTTGGTCAGGAAATAGAACCAACCCCAATCGATCGAATCGAGGAAGCGTTCGATGCCGCCTTCGTTTTGATAGTTGCGGATGGTTTCCCATTCCTTGGCACCGGCGAACAGCAATGTGGTGACCTCGGCGCTTTGGCCGGCCTCGACCGTCATCGCGGGCAGGCGCGCCTCGGTCTGGTAGATATCGGCATTGGCGACATATTTCGTCACGCTGCTGAAAGGCTGGTCTGCGCCGGGGATCAGCGTGGTCATCCAGTATTTGTCGGTGAAGCCGATCCAGCCATCGGCGGCCACTTCGACCACCTCGGCGGCGGCACCTTCGCGCGCGACAACGTCGAGATCGGGGATGTCGTCATAGGCCAATTCATCAAGCTGCCCATCGACCTTGCGCACCACGCCTTCGTGAAGGATGAAGAAATTCTGCAGATCGTCAGGCAGGCCATGGCGCGCGACAATGCCATAGGGGGCAAGGCGCACAGCGGCGGCGCCCGTGTTCTCGACCGATTGGGTGACGCTGAACATGAAATTGGCGTCAATGCTGACAACACGGCGGAAAATCAGGCCCTTGCCGTTCTCCCAGACAAGCGTGACGGGGCTTTCAGGGGTGAGCGTTTCGCCTTGTTCCACGCGCCATTCGGTATTGGCACCGGGCACATCCTCGAACCCGAGATCGCCGCCGGGCGCCCAGCCATAAAGCGCGTAATAGGGGTCTGCGCTGCCGACCGGCGCAAGCAAGCGGACGATCGGGCTCCCTTCGTCCAAGGTCTCGAAATAGCCGCGCAACGACAGATCATCGATCCGCCCGCCGATCAGCGAGATGCTGCCCTCCAGTTCGGGGGTGTCGATCGGCAGGCGTGGTGCGGCCGGCACGGTCGTGGCGGCGGTTGCATCCGCCGGTGCCGCGCTGCCGTCGCCTGCGGCCGGGGGCAACAAGGCGATATCGGTGCCTGTTGCGCCATCTTGGCTTTGCACCGTCGCAGGCGCGTTAGGGTCGATCTCGGGCGTGGGCGGCGGGAATAGGACGAACCAGACGAGGATGACCAAAAAGCTTAGGCCCGTGGCCAGGATCAGGTTTTTGTTCTGATCGTCCATAACGCAATTTTCCCGCAATTGATGCTCTGGCGGGTTCAACAGATCGGGGCACGAAAGGTCAAGGGGCCTTTTCCGCGCGGTGCGGCCGCAAAGCCGGGCATTTCTCTTTTTCTGGCGGTTTTCGCCCTATCCGGCCCGCCGGTTTTGAACGGCGCTTTGGGCGATACAGGCGTTGTGGCGCGTCGCCCAATCATGGGTCGCGGCATAGGGCATCGCCTCGGCGATATGAAAGCCTTGCATGTGGTCACAGGCGAGTTTGTTGAGAATATCATGTATCTGGGTGCTTTCGACGCCTTTGGCCAAGGTCTCGATGCCGAGATGGCGTCCCATCGCCAAGATCGCGGCGAGGGCGGCGTGTTGCGCGGGATCGTCGGCCAGACCGACAAGATAGGATCTGTCGATCTTGATGCGTGAGACGCCGAAACGGCGGATCGCGGCGATCGAGGCTTGCCCAACGCCGAAATCATCCAGATCGATGTTGACCCCATGACAGCGCAGGGCCGCGATATTTTCGGTGATCGCACCATCTTGGGCAGAGGCGGCGACGCTTTCGCGGATTTCGACGGTCAATCGTCCCGGACGCAGGTCAAAGCGGTCAAGTTCCCACTTGATATGATCGGCCAAGCTGGGATCGCGCAATTCATCGGCTGAGAAATTCACCGAGACGGAGGGCACACGCAGGCCCGCTTGATCCCAGCCCTGCGCGGCGGACAAGACATGCCGCAGGATCTGGCGACCAAAACGACCCATCAGACCCGCCTCGGCGATCGCGGGCAGGAATTGCGCGGGCAGCAAAGTGCCGCGTTTGGGATGTTGCCAGCGCGCCAAGGCCTCGAACCCGACGATCACGCCGCTTTGGGTGGCGATCTGGGGCTGAAACCAGGGTTGGAATTCATCGGCGATCAATGCCGCGCCCACCTCATGCGATAGGGTGCTGGGGGTGGCGGGTGCGGCCAGTGCGGGGTCATAGGCGCGCTGGGCGTCGGGGCCATTGTGCCGGGCGGCATCAAGCGCCGCCGCGGCGGCCCGCAACGTCGGTTCGGGCAGGCCGCCACCATCATGGCGCAGGCTTGCATGGCCCACCGAAGCGGTCAGTCGCAACTGCATGGTGCCAAAGGAAATAGGCTCGGCCACGGCGGCACGCAGCCGGTCGCAAATCTGTATCCTTATGCCCAAAGGCGCGCGACGCACTGGGTGCAGCGCGACACCAAAGCGTCCGTCACCCAAATGCACGAGCATATCATCATGGCGGAGCGCGGCGATCAGCCGGTCACGGATCGTTGCGAGAATATCGCCGGCTGCTGTTTGTCCCCAACGCTCGGTAATCTGATCCCAATCATCGAGGTCAAGCAGGATACAAGCACTCTCGTCATGTGCGCGCCGCGCGACCCGCGCCAGCATCGCCGCCAGTGCCGCGCGACCGGCGCGGCCATCGTCATGGGCGGGGAAAAGCGTCGCCGCGCCCTGCGCCGCCACAGGTGAGGCTTTGTGGCCCAGCAAGATGCGCAGCGCCAGCAAGCCGGGCAACACAAAGACCATCGCCGTGACAAGGTCATCCAAGCCCAACCAAATCGCGACAAGGGCCAAGATCGCAAAAAGCGCGATGGTTTCAAGCCGGTCCAAGGCCCGGTTCAGCGTGGCGACCAACCGCGCCAGCATGATGCTGCCTAAATGTGACATCGGCTTGCGCACCCTGTTGATTTGCACAATCGCCCCCGAGATACCGGTTGCCATGCAAGCCTGAGGGTCAAACCCTGCTGCGGTCTTAATGCCGCGCGCCTCAATCCTGAGAATTTTTCCGATCTTGCCGACTGAGCCCCGCGAAATCGAACAGCTCGGGGTCGAGCAGATGCGAGGGGCGCGCATTCATCAGCGCCGAGAACATCTTGCCCTTGCGCCCCGGTGCCTTGGTTTCCCACTCATCCAGCATCCTCGCGATTGCTTGGCGTTGCAGGCCGTCTTGGCTCCCGCAGAGATCGCATGGGATGATCGGGTAGTTCATGGCGCGGGCAAAGGTCTCGCAATCGGCCTCGGCCACATGGGCGAGCGGGCGATAGACGAACAAATCGCCCTCGTCGTTCAGGAGCTTGGGCGGCATGGTCGCAAGCTTGCCGCCGTGAAAGAGGTTGAGGAAAAACGTCGCCAGAATGTCGTCGCGGTGATGGCCCAGCACCACGGCGCTACAGCCCTCCTCGCGCGCCACACGGTAAAGATTGCCGCGGCGCAGGCGCGAGCAGAGGGCGCAATAGGTCCGGCCCTGCGGCACCTTGTCGACGACGATGGAATAGGTGTCGGCATATTCGATGCGGTGGACCACACCCATGCGGGTCAGAAATTCGGGCAGAACCGTCGCCGGAAAGCCCGGCTGGCCCTGATCGAGGTTGCAGGCCAAAAGATCGACGGGCAAAAGCCCGCGCCATTGCAATTCGGTGAGCGCGGCCAACAGCGTGTAGCTGTCCTTGCCGCCCGACAGGCAGACAAGCCATTTCTGGCGCGGGGCGGTGGTGTTGCGGTCGACCATGCCGTAGCGGTCGATCGCCTCGCGGGTTTCGCGGATGATGCGTTTGCGCAGCTTGCGAAACTCGGTGGTTTTGGGTGCGCCATGAAACAGCGGGTGGATATCGTCCGCCTCGGGCAAACCATCGCTATCGATATCGTCGCGGTCGAGCATCACCATCTCCTGTCCTGCGTGGCAGGGCTTAGGGCCGGGGCGGGGCCGCCGTCAAGCGCGGCTCAATCGGGGACGTTGTCGATCCCTGATCCACCCCAAGGGTGGCAGCGCGCGATGCGGCGCGCGGCAAGCCAGCTTCCCTTGAGCGCGCCATGCTTTTCCAGCGCTTCCATCGCATAGGCCGAGCAGGTCGGCTGATACCGACAGCCATGCCCGACCCAAGGGCTAAAGACCAAGCGGTAAAACCGCACCGGCAGCGAGACGAGATAGGCCATCGGGCTCATTTGTGCAGCTTTCGCAGGGCGCGGGCCAAATCGGCCTTCATCGCCTCAAACGGGTGATCTGCCGTCGCATCGGCCCGCCCGATTAGGACGTAATCCCAGCCAGCCTGCCCTTCGGTCGGAATGACGGCGCGTGCAATCTCGCGCAGGCGGCGCTTGGCGCGGTTGCGTGCAACTGCATTGCCGACTTTTTTGGAGCAGGTGAAACCGACGCGCATGGCGGTTTCGGCGGGTTCCGCCGGATCGCGTAGGCGCGCTTGCAACAAAAAGGCAGGCATCGGGGCGCGTTGGGCGCGGGCAGCGCGCAAGAAATCTGCACGCTTGCGCAAAACAGAAAAAGCCCCCGGCGGGCTTTCGCCCAGCGGAGGCGTCTCAGGGACCATCGGTCCGGCCTGTATCAGGCGCTCAGGCGCTTCCGACCGCGGGCGCGGCGGGCATTCAGCACCTTGCGGCCACCCTTGGTCGCCATGCGCGCACGAAAACCGTGACGGTGCTTGCGCACCAGATTGGAAGGCTGAAAGGTCCGCTTCGACATTGTCTTCTCCGTGGTTCGATCGGGCCGGGTCGCGTGACGCACGCGCCGCTACGGTCCGAGGGAATCTCTGATAGAGCCCGGCAGATACGGAATGCTGGGCGGGCTGTCAACAAACAGCGCATCCCCAATGACGGTTTTTGCGCGCTTTTCGCAGACTTGGCCCAAGCAGGCCGGCTTTCGTGATGCGTCACCCAAAGTTACAACCGATCAACCTGCTGTGACACCCCTGTCGCACAATGGCCAAATGGCGCATCTATGGGCGAGCCGCGCCATAGCCAAAAGTAGATGCACCGATGTTGGAATACGCCAAAACCCGCCTGCGCCGCCTATGGCCGCTGATCGTGGTCGGCTTGGCCGCAGCCCTTGGGTGGTGGTGGTTCGGTCATCTGTTGAGCTTCGAGGCACTGGCCACGAATCGCGAGGCGCTTTTGGCGCTGCGCGATTCCCATTACGGCGCGACCGTTTTGGGCTTCATCGTGACCTATGCGCTGATCGTGGCATTGTCGTTGCCCGGCGCGAGTGTCGCTACCTTGGCGGGCGGGTTCTTGTTCGCCACCTTTCCCGGCACGATCTTCAACGTCTTGGGCGCGACATTGGGGGCAAGTGCCATCTTTCTTGTCGCGCGTTCCAGCATCGGCGCAAGCTTCGCGGCCCGCCTTGAGGGCGCCGAAGGCATGGTCAAACGCATCAAGGAGGGGATCGACGACAATCAGTGGTCGATGCTGTTTTTGATCCGGCTTGTGCCTGCTGTGCCTTTCGTCATCGCCAATCTGGTGCCCGCCTTTCTCGAGGTGCCGCTTCACCGCTATGTCATCTCGACCTTTTTCGGGATCATGCCGGGGGCTTTGGTCTATACCTCGATCGGTGCGGGCCTGTCCGAGGTCTTTGCCCGTGGCGCGGCGCCTGATTTGGGTCTGTTGTTCACGCCGAGCATTCTTTTGCCGATCCTCGGTCTTTGTGCCTTGGCGTTGCTGCCGATCATCATCAAGGCGCTGCGTGGCGAAAGGGGGATCGGATGACCCATTTGAAAACGGATATCTGCGTGATCGGTGCGGGTGCAGCCGGGCTTTCCGTGGCGGCGGGTGCGGTGCAGATGGGCGCGCAGGTCGTCTTGATCGAAGCAGGCGAGATGGGTGGCGATTGTCTGAATACGGGCTGTGTGCCCTCCAAGGCGCTGCTTGCCGCAGGTCACAAGGCCCATCACACGGCGCAGGCCGCATTCGGTGTCGCGGGGCATGATCCCGCGCCTGATTTCGCCGCCGCCAAGGATCATCTGCGCGCCGTGATCGACCGCATCGCGCCCGTCGATAGCCAAGAGCGGTTCGAGGGGTTGGGCGTTACGGTCATCCGCGCCCGCGCCCGCTTTGTCGCGCCTGATATGCTTGAGGCGGGCGGCCAGCGTATCACCGCGCGCCGTTTCGTCATCGCCACCGGCTCCCAGCCATTTGTGCCGCGGATCGCCGGTCTTGATGCTGTGGCCTATCACACCAATGAGACGATCTTCGATCTGCGCAGGCGGCCCGCGCATCTGCTGATCATCGGCGGTGGCCCCATCGGGCTTGAGATGGCGCAGGCCCATCGCCGCTTGGGCAGCGAGGTGACGGTGCTGGAGGGCGCGCGCGCGCTGGGCCGCGATGACCCGGAAGCGGTCGCGCTGGTCTTGGCGCAGCTGCGCGCCGAAGGGATCACCATCATCGAAGGTGCAGCGGTCGCTTCGGTCGCGGGCAAGGATGGTGCCATCACCGTGCAAACGGGCGACGGGGCCAGCGTCACCGGCACCCATCTTTTGGTCGCGGTCGGGCGGCGGCCAGTGCTCGATGATTTGGGGCTTGATCAGGCGGCTGTCGCCCATAGCCCCAAGGGCATCGACGTCGATGCCGGGCTGCGCACATCCAACCCGCGCATTTATGCCATCGGCGATGTGACGGGTGGTGCGCAATTCACCCATGTGGCGGGCTATCATGCTGGTCTGATCTTGCGGCCCATGCTGTTTGGTCTGCGCGCGCGTGCACGCAGAGATCATATTCCGCGCGCCACCTACACCGACCCCGAATTGGCCCAAGTCGGCCTGACTGAGGCGGAGGCGCGCAAGGCCCATGGTGCGCGCCTGAACGTGGTGCGCGCCGATTTCGCCCATAATGACCGCGCCATCGCCACCGGGCAGGCGCATGGTTTTGCCAAGGCCATGGTGGTGCGCGGCCGTCCGGTCGGGGCCACGATCGTGGGGCCGCAGGCGGGCGAATTGATCCAAATCTGGGCGCTTGCGATCGCCGCGCGCCTCAAGATGTCGGCCATCGCCGGCATGATCTCGCCCTATCCGACACTGGGAGAGATTAACAAACGTGTCGCGGGCGCCTATTTTGCGCCTAGATTGTTTGAAAGCCGATGGGTCAAGCGGGTGGTGCGAATCGTGCAGCGCCTGCGCTGATCGTACAGGCGGACCGGGGTTGGCGTGGCGAATACACTTTCAGGGCGTTTTCTGATCCTTACGGTCATCTTCGTGATGTTGGCCGAGGTGTTCATCTTTGTGCCCTCGGTCGCGCGGTTTCGCGAGGAATATCTCTTGGCGCGTCTTGAGCGCGCGCAGATCGCCTCGCTCGCGCTGCTTGCGACGGACGGGATGATCGACGAGGCCTTGGAGGTCGAGCTTTTGGAGAATGCCGAAGTGCTCAATGTCGTGCTCAGACGCGACGCGGTGCGCCAGCTGATCTTGTCGACCGACCAGATGCCGATGATCGCCCAAAGCTACGACATGCGCGATCCGGCCCCTTGGGTGCTGATGCGCGACGCGCTGGCCCGCATGGTCAACCCCGCCGATGAGGTGATCCGCGTGATCGGTGAGCCGGTGCGCGAAGCGGGGCTATTGATCGAGATCACCATGCCGACCGCGCCGCTGCGTGCTGCGCTGATCGATTACGGGCTGCGCATCTTGGCGCTTTCGGCGGCCATCTCGATCTTTACGGCCGTGTTGTTGTTCATCGCGGTGCGTCAATTGATGGTCACGCCGATCAAGCGCTTGGTCACCTCCATGACCCGCTATGCCGAGGCGCCGGGCGATGCCGCGCGCATCATCCGCCCCGAGGGGCACGTGCTTGAGTTGCGCGACGCCGAGGAGGCATTGCACAAGCTGCAAACCGATCTGACAGGCGCATTGCGCCATCGGGAGCGGCTGGCGCAATTGGGCGAGGCGGTTGCCAAGATCAGCCATGACCTGCGCAACATGCTGTCTGTGGCCACGATGCTGGGCGACCGGCTTGAAGCCTCGCAAGACCCTGCCGTGCAGCGCATCGCGCCGCGCCTTGTCGCCTCGCTCGATCGGGCGATCAACCTGACCGAGGCGACGCTTGCCTTTGGGCGCGCCGAGGAACCCGCCCCCAAGCTGACGCGCGTGTCACTGCGCGGATTGGTCGAGGATGTGTTCGAGAACGAAAGGCTGGGCGATGACAGCGACAAGATCGACTATAGCTGCGATATCGCGCCTGCGCTTGCACTGCGCGCCGATCCCGAACAGCTCTACCGTGTCTTGGCCAATCTGGTGCGCAATGCGCGGCTGGCGATCGCGGCCAAGGGTGGGGATGGGCGCATTCATATCGCAGGCCGCGATAGCGATGATGGCTGGGAGATCGAGGTGTCAGACACCGGCCCTGGCCTTCCGCAAAAGGCGTTGGACCATTTGTTCAAACCCTTTCATGGCGGCGTGCGCAAAGGCGGCTCAGGCCTTGGGCTGGCGATCTGCGCCGAGTTGATCAAGGGTCATGGCGGGCAGCTTGAGCTGATCCGTACCGGCCCTGAGGGGACAGTGTTTCGCATTTGCATTCCCGTAGGTTTAGCGGCCTGACCCCGCCCGGTTTTCCGCTTGCAACGCTGCGAGCCCGCGTTTAAACCCCGCCCTCACGGACTGGTAGCTCAGTTGGATAGAGTACTTGACTACGAATCAAGGGGTCGGGGGTTCGAATCCTCCCCAGTCCGCCACTTGCCCCTAAAATAGCCTGATCTCACGGTCAGCATCTCGTTGATAACCCTTGGAAATTCCTGTCTCGCCACCATGCGGGCTGCCGAATGGGTTAACCGGATTGCTGACCAATTCACCTCCCTACACCTTCGTTCGTCGTGGCTATTTCTACTTCTCTCGGCGTGTTCCTTCCGACCTGCGGTCTCACTATTCCTGCTCCAGAATCGTCCACGGGCTTCGAACACGGTCACCGCAACGGGCTAAGTCCCTTGCCGATGTGGCTGCTGCTCAGCTTGATGCGTATTGGACCCAGATACGTCTTGCGCAGATGGACGTGCCGGGCATGGCCTTTGTCAAATCTCGCCCAAAGACCATTCCATTGGGCCTCAGTCGGGATGTTGGCCAAGCTACTGAAAAGCCTGATGATTGCCCTGCGATGTCTGATGCTGTGGACCTCTATCTTCGCCTGCGCGGTAATGGGCGACCCAAGACCTTTGCTGCCGATATCCGGCGGGCGGCTGATTACCTGATCCAAGTTGCCCGAGATCGTCCTCTCTCGGCATATTCCAGACAAGATGCGCTAGCCCTTCGTGACTGGTTGGTGGGCCGCGGCTTGGCTGGGTCATCCGTGACCCGTGCCTTCTCGAACGTGAATGCCGTCTTTAACTTTGCCGTGTCTGAATTGGCCCTGAACATCACCAATCCGTTCCGTGGGGTCTATCATGATCGGCAGGCTGGGGTTGTCACCCGGAAGCCAATTCCGATGCAGGACATACGGAAGGTGCAGCGAGCCTGCCGTGACCTGAACGACGATATGCGTTGGCTGATCGCCATCGTCTCTGACACAGGAATGCGCTTGGCAGAGGTGGCCGGACTTGCGCGAGAAGACCTGTGCGATCTGGACGGTTCTATGCCCTACCTCAAGGTTCAACGGCATCCATGGCGTGGGCTAAAGACCGCAAGCAGTGAACGGCTGGTTCCGCTGGTCGGAGAGGCGCTTTGGGGAGCTAGACAGGCGTACGGTCAGGGTGATGGCTCAGCGTTCCTGTTCCCAAGGTACAACAGGGCAGGGACTACATCTGCCAACTCGGCCAGTGCCGCCCTGAACAAGTGGATGGGGGAATATGTGCCAGATGGCTGCACGATGCATAGCTTCCGTCATTCAATGCGGGATCGCCTGCGGGCCGTGCAATGTCCGACCGATATCACTGACCAGATCGGGGGCTGGGCAAGAGCCGGTGTGGGGCAGGGCTATGGAAGTGGGTATCCGCTAGAAATTCTGCATGATTGGCTGGTGAAGGTGACCGAGCAGGGTGGATAAAAGCCAATCCGGTTAACCCATTCGGCAGCCCGCATGGTGGCGAGACAGGAATTTCCAAGGGTTATCAACGAGATGCTGACCGTGAGATCAGGCTATTTTAGGGGCAAGTGGCGGACTGGGGAGTAGTTTGGTTGACCCCTGCTCCGCCATCATCTCGCTAACCCTCTGATTTCATTGGATAGGGCATGGCTTGGATTGGCGCAAGTAGGATGTTCTTGGTCC
>Ga0209137_1000488_pt1 | contig 42458 bp, 35 predicted proteins | sample SaaInl5LU_22_DNA_FD_184642 | JGI IMG/M metagenome (GOLD analysis project Ga0209137, IMG submission 184642) | Marine microbial communities from expanding oxygen minimum zones in the Saanich Inlet - ESP_105LU_22_DNA (SPAdes) (version 2) | ecosystem: Environmental > Aquatic > Marine > Intertidal... | reverse complement strand
GGGTCGGGTGCTGGCAGAGAATGTAGTCGCTGCTGTTGACGTGCCTCCCGCAGATAACAGCGCGATGGACGGGTATGTGTTTTCTTTTGCCGACGCGCAGGCCAACGGTTTTTCGCTGCGCTATTCAGCCAGCAGTGGACAGCGCATTCCTGCAGGGTCAGCGCCGCTCGCCATAACGCCCGGCTGTGCCGCGCGTATTTTTACCGGCGCTGAAATTCCTGCCGGAGCCGACACTGTTGCCATGCAAGAAAACTGCAGCGAGGAAGAGGGTAGGGTTAACCTCGATGGCAAACTAATGCAGGGAGCCAATGTGCGGCGCCGCGGACAAGATATTCAGGCCGGCCAGACTATTTTGACGGCGGGAACGGTGCTGCGAGCGCAGGAAATGGGACTGTTATCGTCGATTGGCGTGAAAACCGTGAACGTTTATCGGCCCCTTAAAGTTGCCTTTTTTTCCACGGGTAATGAGTTGGTCGATCCTGGAACGGCACTGCAGGCCGGACAAATTTACAACTCTAACCGCGCTACTCTAACAGGGTTGATTCAGTCTTTGGGAATGGTTGCCCTCGATTTAGGCACCGTTCCTGACAATTTGGCGGACACAGAGGCAGTGTTGAAAAAGGCCTCAGAGCAAGGCGATATTGTGTGCAGTGCTGGCGGTGTCTCTGTCGGTGACGAAGACTATGTCAAGCAAGCCGTAGCCAATCTTGGCGCGATTGATTTTTGGAAAGTCGCCATTAAGCCGGGTAAGCCCCTTGCCTTCGGGCATGTCGGCACAACGCCATTTATCGGTTTGCCGGGAAACCCAGCCTCAGTTTTTGTCACTTTTATGGTTTTGGCTCGCCCATTTTTGCGGGCCTGTCAGGGTCTGCAACCGAAAACCGCAACCAGCCCTTTGCGTGCCCGCGCCGACTTTGCAAAAGAGGGCGAAACACGGGAAGTCTACCTGCGTGGGCGTATGACCGACACGGGCGTCGATATCTATCCCAACCAAAGCAGTGGCGTATTGGCTTCGGCTTGTTGGGGGGATGTCTTTGTCAAACAGGCGAGCGGCGAGAATATTGCGATTGGCGACTGGGTTAACGTTATACCCTACGAGAGATGAGTAAAAATAGTGAGTGTAGTGTGAACAGCGAACATCAGCAGCGAGAGACGTCTCTGGTCGACCCCTTTGGGCGCCATATCAATTACGTGCGCCTGTCGGTGACCGACCGCTGTAATTTGCGCTGCACTTATTGCATGGCCGAGGAGATGACATTTCTGCCTAAACAGCAAATCCTCAGCTTGGAAGAGTTGCGTGATAGCGCGCGGGCCTTTGTTGAACTCGGTGTGCGCAAGATTCGCTTGACGGGTGGTGAGCCGTTAATTCGGCGGGATATTGTCAAACTGGTTGCCTCCCTGTCTGCCATGTCTGGTCTTGACGAAGTGACTATGACCACGAATGGACTGCTGCTGCCAGGGCTCGCGCAGCCACTGAAAGACGCGGGTTTAGCGCGCCTAAATATCAGCCTCGACAGCCTAAAAGCCGCGCGGTTTAAACAGCTTACCCGCGTCGGTAATCTCGATGACGTACTTGCTGGAATTGATGCAGCCACTGCAGCGCAATTTAGAAAAGTTAAATTAAACGCAGTGATTTTGGCGGGTTTTAACGATGACGAAGTTGTCGATCTCGCTCAGTTCGCAATCGATAAAGGCATGGATATCAGCTTTATAGAAGAGATGCCGCTTGGCGAAATAGACTCCCATAGTCGCGTAAATACACAGATTGCCAGCGGCAGGCTACAGACGAAATTGGGGGGCGTGTTTAACCTAACCGCGAGTAGCGATGTTACTGGTGGCCCATCGCGCTATTGGCAAGTGGCCAACAGTGAATCGAAGATAGGCTTTATCTCTCCGATGTCGAACAATTTCTGTGACTCGTGTAATCGTGTTCGCGTGACTGCAGAGGGGCGCTTGTTGCTGTGTTTGGGCAATGAAAACAGCGTTGATTTACGGCAGGTGCTGCGCAGCTATCCGGGTGATATTCAGCGCTTAAAAACGACAATTCGCAGTGCGATTGAGCACAAGCCGGAGCGCCACTATTTTGATTCGGAACATGTTGATATCGTTCGATTTATGAATATGACCGGCGGTTAATAGTAACCATGTTTGAAGCCAGTCTGCTTTTTCAATATTCCCCTTGGTTGCTTTTTGCGATCGCTCTTATGGCTGTGCTCTATTCGTCAGTGGGACATGGGGGTGCATCTGGCTATCTCGCTGCGATGGCGCTTTGGGGCCTCGCGCCCCATGAGATGCGCCCAGCTGCGCTGTTGATGAATATCGTTGTTACCTGTTGGTTACTCTATCGTTTTAAACCCTACAAACTAATGCCTCACAGTTTGTTTTGGCCTTTGGTTATCGTTTCAACCCCTGCGGCCTTTTTCGGTGGCTTGATCAAAATTGATGCGAGTATTTACGCCATTGCTGTTGGTGTGCTGTTGTTGCTGGCAGCTATTCGTATGCTGGTTAATCCCAGTGCCGCTGAAAAGGTGGTGCCACCGGCACGCTGGCTGACAGTGGTGGTGGGCGGTATCTTAGGCTTTGCATCGGGCATCACCGGTATTGGCGGCGGTGTGTTTTTGAGTCCGATATTGCTGATTTTTGGCTGGTGCAGTGTGCGTCAAAGCACCGCTGTCGCCGCGGGTTTTATATTATTAAATTCGCTGGGGGGGCTGTCTGGTTATTGGGTCAGCGCTCAGCCCTGGCCAGATGGCACGGCGTGGTTGGTGTTGGCGGCCTTTGTTGGGTGTTTAGTTGGTGCAGAGTTGGCGTCCCACAAGGCATCGTCAGGCACGCTGAAAAAGCTTCTCGCGGCAGTGCTTTTTATCGCGTCAGCAAAGATGATTTACGCGGCGCTTTAGAGCGAGATTTTAGAACAGCTTGTCAGAACAGCACATGGCCTAAAGCGATTTTATATTGTCCCTCGAGGTGGATCTGTCGGTCTATCTGCGCCATGGATTAAAAAATCGCCTACTAAAATCCCCTTAACAAATCTCCTCAGATGTCGCCTTGATTATGCACCATAGGCAGTGGCACTAGTAGTTGAGTATGTTATTCTTCTGCGAAGTATAACTGTTGAATTGGCCTATTTATGCGCAGGTTTAATCGGTTAACAACAACCCTTGGGAGCTGTCTACGGAATAACCCATGAATTCAATGAATCGGCCAATTGTTGCGTCACCTTTTGCCAAAGGGCGGCAGCATCAGCTTAAATTTCAGTCGATTCTGTCTGAGGCCGCGCAGCTATTTAATTGGCAGGGCTCTCGCGCGACAACATTGGCGGATATTGCCGGTAGCATGAAGCTCACCAAGACCTGCCTTTACTACTATGTAAAAACCAAAGAAGAACTCATCTATCAATGCTATGTGGCAAGCTGTGCCATGTGGCTGGAACGGGCGCAGAGCAGTGCGCAAATCGACGGGACAGGGCTCGACAAAATTGTCGCCATGGTGCGGGGCCATTTCTACCATTATGCAGATACCCTGAACGGCAAAGGCCAGCACTTTGCGATGTTGACCGAAGTCTCGTCTCTGGAGCAGCCGCACATCGATGATATTACGGCGCGCTGGGCAGAGGTGTTTGGGCTGTGTCGGTCGATGGTGGCGCAGGGAATCAAAGATCGCAGTATTGCAACGCTCGACGCTGCCGTTGTGACGCTTGCGATATTTTCTATTTTGCAATGGCTGCCGGTTTGGTTTAACCGCAAACATGCGGCCAACGCGGATCAAGTGATTGAAACGGTGTTGGATATTTTGGTAAATGGCCTTGCGGTGCAGCGCCATCCATTTGCAGCAATAGAGTTTCCGTCGCTGCAAGAGTTGCCGATCGATAGCTTTGATCGCGACGTTCAAAACCGCTTGAAGCGCGAAGCATTCTGCCGCGTCGGGTCTATTTACTTTAATCAAAAAGGCTACAAAGGCACATCGCTCGACGAAATCGCCAGTTCGCTGGATGTTACAAAAGGGGCGTTTTACTATCACATCAAAGATAAGGAAGAGCTTCTCTACCAGTGTTTCAAGCGCACCTTGGACGTTGAAAAGTTGTTGCTAAACAAAGCGGGGGAAGCCGGCGGAACTGGCATCAATAAGGTTGAGTTGGCGCTGCGTTATTTGTTCAATGTGCAATTCAGTGCCGATGGGCCACTTATTCGCTACCGCTCTTTGCCCTCGCTTGACGAGGGGCATCGCAAATCCGTATTGAAGGCAAACACAGATAATAGCGCTCAGTTGGGTGCTTATATTCGTCAGGGTTTTGCCGATAACACCGTGCGTAAAATTGATGCAGATATTGCTCAGTACGTGTTGTCTGGCGCAGTGGAAGCCAGTCCTGATCTGATTGATTGGGTTGAAAACTCTCATGAGGTTGAGCTGTCTGCGGTTTATTTTCATCTGTTTATCAATGGGTTGAAGGCTAAATAAGGATAAAAATAATGATAAATTCGATGCTTTTTAGCAGCGTAGCCGATGTTTTGTATGGCGCCCACACCTCCGATCAGCTCGGTGATATTGCTGCCAAGATGGGTATAACACGGGCCTTAATTGTTACCGATCCCGGTATTATAAAATTTAAGTTACTCGACGGTGCGCTAAAAAACCTCGAGACAAATGGCGTTAAGGTCAACGTCTATAGCGATGTTGTCGCAGATCCTCCCGAGTCTGTGGTGATGGCAGCGGTTAGCGCGGCGCAGACCTTTGGCTGTGATGGTGTGATTGGTTTCGGTGGCGGCAGTTCGATGGATGTTGCCAAGTTGTTGGCTGTTTTAATTAAGGGCGAGCAGCAGTTGTCGGAGATGTATGGCGTCGATCAAGTTCGCGGCGGCAGGCTGCCGCTTATTCAGGTGCCAACGACGGCGGGAACGGGGTCTGAAGCAACCATGGTGTCGATTATTACCACGGGTGCAACAACGAAGGCAGGCGTTGTTAGTCGCACCTTATTGGCCGACAAAATTATTCTTGATGCAACATTGACCCTGGGACTGCCGCCGGCGGTGACTGCGGCAACAGGTATTGATGCGATGGTCCACGCGATTGAAGCCTTCACCAGCGTGCGACTGAAAAATCCATTATCAGATATGCTTGCCCGCGAGGCGTTGCGCTTAATGGCAGGCAGTATTGAAGTTGCCGTGAAGCAGGGCAGTAATCTTGAAGCTCGCGGTGCCATGTTGCTGGGGGCAATGTTGGCTGGACAGGCATTTGCCAATGCGCCTGTGGCTGCTGTACACGCGCTGGCCTACCCCTTAGGCGGCAATTACCACATTCCCCACGGCTTGAGTAATGCGCTGGTTCTGCCACACGTGCTGCGTTTTAATGGATCAGAGGCCGGTCACCACTATGCTGAATTAGCGGCCATTATTTTGCCGGGCAAACAGTTGTCCAAGGAGCCCCTTGAGGTCTCTGAGTTGTTAGCGCAATACTTTTTAGAGTTGTCAGCAGATCTGGGATTGCCGACGACCTTGCGTGAGATGGCCATCGCCGAGACGGATCTTCCGATGCTGGCGCGCGAGGCGATGTTGCAGCAGCGTTTGTTAATCAATAATCCACGTGTGCTCTGCGAAGAAGACGCACTAGCCATTTACCGGCAGGCTTTTTAATTATGGGTGAGACAGATATGCAGCAAGCAGAATTGCGCGAGGACTACGGGTATTTTACTGAGATCACAACGCGCTGGATGGATAACGATATTTATGGGCATGTGAATAATGTTGTCTATTACAGTTATTTCGATTCGGTGGCGAACCAGTATTTAATCGCTGAAGGCGGGCTGGATATTCACAGCGATAGGATTATTGGCTTTGTGGTGGCCTCCAATTGCCAGTACAAGTCGCCGATCGCCTATCCCGAGGTCATTTCAGCGGGATTGCGCGTGAACAAGTTGGGCAACAGCTCTGTTGAATACGGGATCGCTATTTTTCAGCAGAGTGCCCAAATAGCCTCAGCTACAGGCACCTTTACCCATGTCTTTGTCGATCGCGATACGAACAAATCCGTGCCAATTCCCGCCACTATTCGCACCGCGTTGGAGATGTTGCTCGTCGCTTGACTGTCTCTTACAAGACCGATGGGTCGGGCGGATAGTCCTGCTGATTGAGGCCTTCGATGTGCTGAACTTGAAAATCGCCAATCGCTTTTTCCACGGACATTGAATTTTCAAACAGCGCAATATGGAACAGCGCATCGCCTTCGTTGACAACAGGCAGATTGTTGCGGCCAATAACAATGCCAGTGACTGGGGCAGTAATGGCTGTCTCGTTATCACCGACGCTGTCGGACATTTTGCCAATGGTTTGCCCTTGCATCACCCGCGCGCCGAGCGGCACAACCATGCGCATTAGACCTGCCTGCGGCGCTCTGACCCACTGCGATGAGCGCGCTTCAACCACTTTACTGGCCGCTTTCTTGCTCGATTTTGGCAGCATATTGAGCGCCCGCAACACATTCAAAATACCGCGCACGCCGCCGCGTATCGACAAGCTGTCAAAACGCAACCCTTCGCCTGCCTCGTAGAGCAGCATTGATAAACCTTTATCCAGCGCATATTGGCGCAGGGAGCCATCGCGCAAGTTGGCGTTGATAACCACTGGCGCGCCAAAGGCCTTCGCTAAGCGGTTGCATTCCGGATTGTCGAGGTTGGCGCGAATATGGGGCAGGTTGGCGCGGTGGTTAGAGCCTGTGTGCAGGTCGATGCCGTAGGCCGCTTTGTCGACAATTTCTTCGGCAAAGAGTCGCGCAACCCGTGCGGCGAGAGAGCCATTTTTGCTGCCTGGAAATGAGCGGTTCAAATCGCGTCGGTCGGGAAGATTGCGGGTGTTGTTGTAAAAACCGTAGACATTTACGGTGGGCACGCAGATCAATGTCCCTGCCAATTTATCGACTGCTTTGGTGTGACGAATGCGACGAATAATTTCTATACCGTTAATTTCATCGCCATGGATTGCGGCTGAGATAAATACTACTGGCCCAGCATTTTTGCCGTGGATCACATGAATCGGCATCGACATCGGTGTATATGACGATTGGCTGGGTAGAGGGAGAGACAGTGTTGCGCGGGTGCCTGCTTTAATGGATTGTCCGCAAATCTCGAACGGCGCTCTTGCCATGTTAACCTTTGCCTTTGGTTTTAGTGTTTTTCTTTGGCGCGTTCTCTTCGATAAACTGAATAATCATGCCTGCGATGTCTTTTTGTGTGGCGCGTTCAATGCCTTCGAGGCCCGGCGATGAATTCACTTCCATCACCAGCGGTCCCCGTGCCGAGCGCAGCAAGTCTACGCCGCAGACATTCAGTCCCATTACTTTTGCAGCGTTGGCGGCGGTGCGTCTCTCGGCAGCGGTTAATTTAACCAGGGTAGCGCTACCTCCGCGGTGAATGTTTGAGCGAAACTCACCTTCTGGTGCTTGGCGCTGCATGGCTGCGATCACTTTGCCGCCAACCACAAAGCAGCGCAGGTCGGCGCCGCCGGCTTCAGCGATAAATTCCTGTACCAATATATTGGATTTCAGACCCATAAATGCCTGAATCACACTTTCGGCGGCTTTTGCGGTTTCGGCCAATACCACGCCGATGCCCTGAGTGCCCTCGAGGAGTTTGATGACGCAGGGCGCACCGCCCACTTCGCGCAGCAAACCATCGATATCGTCTGGATAATGGGCGAAGGCGGTGGCGGGAATGCCAATATTTTTACGCGATAACAGTTGCAGGGAGCGCAGTTTGTCGCGCGAGCGGGAAATGGCAACCGACTCATTGACGCAGTAGGCGTTCATCATTTCGAATTGCCGCACAACTGCTGTTCCGTAGAACGTCACCGACGAGCCAATGCGCGGAATAACGGCGTCGAAATCGTCGCGGTGAAACTCCTCGGTCTTGTAGTGCAGGCTGGGTTTATTTGAAGCGATATCCATAAAACAGTGCAAGTGGTCTAACACCCGCACGGTGTGACCTCTTGCTTCTGCGGCTTCGACGAGACGCCGAGTTGAATAGAGTGAGCGTTTTCTCGATAAAATAGCAATATTCATAAGGCCAGGAATCCGTTATCCATGTGTGAAGAATAAGCGCACATTCTACCCGATAAGGCTGCACACATTGGCGATATATTTTTGTCTTCTGCCTGAATTATCAGTTAATCGGTGTGCAGGCGTATCAGGCCCTCTTGGATTGTGCTGGCGACCAAACGCCCGTCGCGGGTGTAAAACGATCCGCGGCTCAAACCGCGACCGTGACTTGAGCGGGGACTGTCCATGCTGTACAGCAGCCAGTCGTCCACGGCAAAGTCGTCGTGAAACCAAATGCAGTGATCGAGAGAGGCGGGCTGAAGCTTTTGGTTGAGAATACTGACTGCGTGAGGCAACAGCGAGGTGCCCATCAGATTGAAGTCTGAGGCGTAAGCCAAAATGGCGCGCTGTAAACCGGCATCGTCGGCGACTCCCAAGTCCTTTAACGAGCCAGACGCTCTGATCCAGACAAGCTGTTCGGGCGCACTTTTGCTGGGGTTGAGATAGTCAATTGGTATGACGGAGCGCATTTCAATCGGGCGCAAAGAGGGGCGGTTGACGATGACTGGATTGGCACTTTTATCTTCTACGGCTGCGCGCATTTTTGCCCAGCGCTCGTTGTCATCACCCAATTCCTCGGGTGGCGCACAGTCTGGCATATCCACTTGATGAGACAGGCCTGCTTCGCGCACCTGAAAAGAGAGCTCCGTATTAAAAATCGCTTTGCCGCGCTGAGAGCCGACGACGCGGCGGGTGGTAAAGGAACCGCCATCGCGAATTGCATCGACCTCATAGAGTATAGGCACTGACGGATCACCGGGGCGGAGGAAGTAGGCGTGCTGCGAATGCACCATGCGGTCTTCGTCGACGGTGTCCTGAGCAGCGCGCATCGCCTGCGCAAATACCTGACCTCCAAAAACCCGCTTGTTGGTGGTTTCCGGTGTCACGCCACGGTAGATATTGGTGTCGATTTTTTCCAGCGACAAAATATCCAGTAATTGCTGTAGGGCTTCGTTCATCTACTTATCTCTCTTGGTGCGGGGCTCTCTTAATGGGGTTCTCTTAGCAGGTCACAGGTGGCGGAGGTCAGCTTAATCGTCGGCGACGTTGACTGCCAGCTTAACAAGTCGGTCGTGGGCGGCTGAGTTAGAGGCCGGCTATCAGAGGCGTAACTCAGGACCCCAGAGTCATAGATTCACCCTTAGATTGGCAGCCTGCAGCACCCTTGATACGCCAATATACTTGAAAGTCACAATAACATACTGTAAGTTCAATTCACATAAAAAACCCTGCCTAATGCCACTGTTATGGCGAGTGGGGAACCTATAAAAGTCAGTAAACTGGAGGAGCTTAACGTGAGTGATTTAGCGGTTTTTCGTCAAGAAACGAGAGATTGGTTGGCGGAAAATTGTCCGCCGTCAATGCGCCATCCAGTGACAAATTCCGACGATGCCTGCTGGGGCGGTCGCAACTTTGTCTTCAAAAGTGAAGAGCAAAAGCAGTGGATGGAACGCATGGGTGCGCGTGGTTGGACCGCGCCAACATGGCCCACAGAGTATGGTGGCGGTGGTCTAAATAAAGCCGAAGCGAAAATCCTTAAAGAAGAGTTATCGCGAATTAATGCGCGCTCACCACTCGATAGCTTCGGGATTTGGATGATCGGCCCTGCACTGTTGCAGTTTGGTTCCGAAGCGCTCAAACAACAGCATCTGCCGCCCATTGTTCGCGGTGAGATTCGCTGGTGTCAGGGCTACAGCGAACCGGGCGCTGGATCAGATCTCGCAGGGCTGCAGAGCAAGGGTGTGGACATGGGCGATCACTTTATTGCCAATGGGCAAAAGGTGTGGACTTCCTACGGCGACAAAGCCGACTGGATGTTTTGCCTTCTGCGCACCGACCCCGACGCGAAAAAGCAGATGGGTATCAGCCTAGTGTTATTTGATATGCAAACGCCGGGTGTCACCCCTAAACCGATCAAGCTGATTTCTGGTAGCTCGCCCTTCTGCGAAACCTTCCTCGACAATGTCCGCGTTGAAAAAAATCAGGTCGTGGGAGAGGTAAACCACGGTTGGACCATTGCTAAGTATCTGCTGACCCATGAGCGCGAGATGATTGGCGGTTTTGGTCTCACAACAGCGGGTTCTGACACGTTGGGCAAAATAGCGGCCAACGCCGTGGGTATGGAGCACGGGCGCATGGCTGACACTATTTTGCGCGCCGAAGTGCTGAAGTGGGAAATTGATGCAGCCGCATTCGCGTTGACCGCCGAGCGCGTTACCGATGAAGTAAAGTCGGGGCAGGGCGTGGGGGCAACATCGGCGATGCTCAAGTACTACGGCACAGAGTTAAACAAGCGCCGGTTCGAAACCATGATGAAAATTCACGGCAGCGACGCCATGATTTGGGAGGGCGCCGCGTCAAAGGGTGGCTGGATGCCGCGCACGTGGCTGCGAACCAAAGGTAACTCCATCGAAGGGGGAACCTCTGAAGTTCAGTTAAATATTATTGCGAAAAACATTCTCGGCTTGGGCTAACAGCATTCAAAGGTATTGATCATGGCAATGGTAATCAACGAAGAGCACAAGATGCTCAAAGAGTCGGCCCAGGGGTTTCTTGCGGAATTTGCACCGGTTTCAGCACTGCGCAAATTGCGCGATGAAGGCAGTGATATCGGGTACAGCGTCGACCTATGGCGACAGATGGTGGACATGGGCTGGGCGGCTATTTTAATTCCAGAAGCTTACGGCGGTCTGGAGTTTGGGCATGTTGGCATGGGTCAAATTGTCGAGCAGACCGGCCGCACACTCACCGCATCGCCGCTATTTGCGTCGGCTATCGTCGGCGCAAGTCTGATTAATTTGGCGGGTACTGAAGCGCAAAAAACAACACTGCTTGGCGCAATTGCGGCAGGTGAGCTTACCACCGCGCTGGCGGTTGATGAAAAAACCCATCACGCGCCACACCAGATCAGCATGGCAGCCGTTAAGCGGGGCGATCACTATGTCCTGAATGGCGAAAAACGCTTTGTTGTCGACGGCCACAGTGCAGATAAATTGCTGGTTGCAGCGCGCACGTCTGGTGTTGCGGGAGAGTCGTCAGGTATCAGTTTATTTGTTGTCGACCGCACGGCTAGTGGCGTTGCAGTTGAGCGCACTGCGATGGTCGATAGCCGCAACGCTGCGAACCTGCGTTTCACGGATGTTCAGGTGCCGGTCGCGGATTTGTTAGGCGAAGAAGGCACAGGCTTTGCGGCGCTGTCTGCCGCTCTCGATATTGGCAATGCCTACTTAGCGGCAGAACTGCTGGGAATTGCTCAAGAAAGCTTCGACAGAACATTACAGTATCTTAAAGAGCGCAAGCAATTTGGTGTGCTAATTGGCTCTTTTCAAGCGCTACAGCATCGCGCAGCCCATTGGTGGAGTGAAGTTGAGCTGTGTAAATCAGTCGTGCTAAAGGCTCTGCAGGCGCTTGACAGTGGGGATGCCAAAAGTCCTGTGATGGTCAGTATCGCCAAGGCAAAACTCTGCGAAGTGACAGAGTTAGCAACCAACGAGGCGATTCAAATGCACGGCGGTATTGGTATGACCGACGAGTACGAGATTGGCTTCTTTATCAAGCGCGCGCGGCCAGCGGCAACGCTTTATGGCGGCTACGCGTACCACGGTGACCGCTTCGCGCAGCTGTGTGGCTACTGATTAGCTAACAACTATTTGGGGGTGTCGCTGATGCCACCCATTTTTCTGTGCGGCAGCGGCAAAGCGCGTTATGCTGGGGCATAAATAAACATAATTGAGAGGGGACGTTTGATGGACTTAGGTATTAGCGACAAGGTTGCACCGATATTGGCAGAGGTTAAGCACTTTATTGATACAGAAATTCTGCCGTTAGAGCATGAGTATCACCAAGAAGTGGAAAAAGGTGACCGCTGGGCGTTTACCGAACGTCAAACCGAGATCATGGAAACCCTCAAGGCGAAAGCCAAGCAAAAGAATTTGTGGAATTTCTTCTTGACCCATTTTGAAGGGGGGCATGGCCTCAACACCGTTGAATACGCCTACATTGCAGAAGAGACAGGGCGTTCACAGTTGGCGCCTGAGGTGTTTAACTGCGCCGCGCCCGACACGGGCAATATGGAAGTGCTGGCGCGGTTTTGCAACGAAGAGCAAAAAGAGCGCTGGTTAAAGCCCTTGCTGGCGGGTGAAATTCGCTCTGCCTACGTGATGACCGAGCCGGGCGTTGCCTCTTCTGACGCCACCAATATCGCCATGTCCTGTGTGGAAGACGGTGACGAGTGGGTTTTGAATGGCGAGAAGATCTGGATTTCAGGGGCGGGCGATCCACGCTGCAAAATTTTAATTGTCATGTGCAATACCAATCCCGGTGGCCCGCGTCACTCGCAACATTCACAAGTGCTGGTGCCCAGTGATACTCCCGGTATCCAGGTTCTTCGACCCATGACCATTTTTGGCAAAGACGATGCACCCCATGGGCACATGCATATGCGCTTTACTGATGTGCGTGTGCCGAAAGAGAATATGATTCTGGGGCAGGGTAGAGGCTTTGAAGTTGCTCAGGGTCGTCTTGGCCCGGGCCGTATCCACCACTGTATGCGTTCACTTGGCTTGGCTGAAGCGGCGCTGAAACTCCTCTGCGAGCGCGCTCTGAGCCGCGAAGCCTTTGGTCGTCCGCTGGCCAAACTCGGCGGCAATATCGATATTATTGCTGACGCTCGCATTCAGATTGAGATGACACGACTGCTCTGTTTGAAGGCTGCATGGCTGATGGACAATGTGGGCACCGACGCAGCGCAGCCCTATATCTCCATGATCAAAGTTGCCGCGCCTAATATGGCACTGAAGATTATCGATGAAGCCATGCAGATGTACGGTGGTTTAGGGTTATCTCAGGATACCCCACTGGCTGTTTGGTACGGCGCGATGCGCACACTGCGCTTTGCTGACGGTCCCGATGCGGTACATCGCATGGTTATTGGTCGCCGTGAACTGCGTCAGTACAGTTCATAAAATGCGCTAATAAATCGCTGCCTAATCTCTATTCAACGTTATAAAAATACTGTAATACATTGATAAACATAAGGATAAAAAATGACAATTCGCTATGACGGGCAGGTTGCCATTGTCACTGGAGCCGGTAATGGCCTCGGTCGATCACATGCGTTAGCGCTGGCGGCGCGGGGAGCCAAGGTTGTCGTTAATGACCTCGGCGGGTCGGTTAACGGTGCCGGCAGCTCCAGCGCAGCTGCGTTGGAGACGGTCAAACTGATCGAGCAGGCTGGCGGTGAAGCGATTGCCAATGGCGCAAACGTAGCCAAGCTCGACGAAGTCGCTGCGATGGTAAAGCAGGCGATGGATACCTGGGGTCGCATTGATATTCTCGTCAATAACGCCGGTATTTTGCGCGACAAAAGCTTTGTCAAAATGTCGATGGACGATTTTCAGCTGGTGGTTGATGTCCACCTGATGGGGTCGGCCAATTGCACAAAAGCGGTGTGGGAGATTATGCGCGCGCAGGGTTACGGCCGCATTGTGATGACCACCTCGTCGAGCGGTATGTACGGTAATTTCGGACAGGCCAACTATGGCGCGGCGAAAATGGCGGTTGTTGGGCTGATGAACACCTTGGTGCTGGAAGGCGATAAGTACAATATTCGCGTTAACTGCCTGTCCCCCACGGCGGGAACACGTATGCTGGAAGGATTGGTGACTGAAGAACAGTCGCACATCATGACCGTTGAGGCGGTGACAGCAGGCTTACTGACACTGTGCGACAGTGACGCGCCCAACCGTTCAATTCTCTGCTGTGGCGCAGGCGGTTATGCGCGCACGCACATCTACGAAACGGACGGTATCTATCTGCCGCCGGAACAACAAACGCCGGAAAATGTGCGCGCTCAAATGGCAGCAATCGACAATCCAGCGGGTGAGAAAGTCCTGTTGGGCGGCTTTCAGCAAACCGATAAATTTGTCGCCAAAGCAGTGGCACATTTAAAACAATAATCAGAAAGGAAGGGGAGATATTCATGAAGGCACTTGTTTGTAGCACCTTAGGCGCAACCGAAGATTTAACTCTCGAGGAGCGGCCCGACCTCACGCCAGGCAAAGGCGAAATACTCATTGACGTTAAAGCCTCAGGCGTGAATTTCCCCGACATCTTAACCGTGCAGGGCAAATACCAATTCAAGCCACCGCTGCCTTTTGTGCCCGGCACAGAAGTTTCTGGCATAGTCACGCAGATTGGCGAGGGCGTAACGCGCCACGCAGTGGGCGACAAAGTGATTGGCACATTGCCTATCGGCGCGTTTGCCGAGCAGTGTGTGACGTCTGAATACACTGCCTTTGGCATGGGTAAAAGCATGAGCTTCGAGCAGGCGGCGGGTTTTGCGGTGACCTATGGCACCTCCTACTACGCACTCAAACAGCGCGCCAATATTCAGCCGGGTGAAACTTTGCTTGTGTTGGGCGCCGCTGGCGGTGTGGGAATCGCCACCATCCAGATTGCCAAGGCCATGGGCGCAACAGTGATTGCCGCGGCGAGCAGCGAAGAGAAGCTCGATTTTGCCTGCCAGGCGGGTGCCGATCTGCGCATTAACTATTCGACCGAAAACCTCAAAGAAAAAGTCAAAGAGCTGACCAATGGCAAGGGCGTCGATGTGGTCTATGACCCGGTCGGTGGCGACTACTCCGAACAGGCGTTCCGCTCTATTGCGTGGGACGGTCGTTTCCTAGTTATTGGTTTCGCCTCAGGCCCGATTCCGGCAATGCCCCTTAATCTCGCCCTGCTGAAAGGCGCATCGCTGGTGGGCGTATTCTGGGGCGCTTGGGCGGCGCGTTCGCCACAGGAGTCGTTTAAGAATTTCGCCGAACTGATTGACATGATCGATAGCGGTAAATTTTCGCCGCTAGTCACTGAGGTTTACCCGCTGAGCGATTTTAAAGCGGCACTCGACTCCATCACCGAGCGACGGGCGAAGGGCAAAGTCATTTTGTCGATGGCTTAAAATAGCGGGCCTCTGTCCAGTTGCGGGTCAGAGGCGCAGGATAGCCGGTTATCATCGGCGAGCCAGCGATAGGGGTCTGCCATGCAGGCCCTTTTTTTGTCGATCGCACTGCATTTGTCGATCCCTCGGCAGTGCAAATGCGTAACCGTTGGCCATACGGCGTGACTCCCTATACACTCGCCGCCGGCCGCGCCTATGCTTCCAACTTGGCGCCAAGGCCCTTATGCCGATAGCCGTCCTAGCGGACGCAGCGTGAATTCGGCAAACAGTCTGCGGTTTAACATCACTAGCAAGAACACCATGATTGAAACAGCACGAGACATTTTAAAAAGCCTGTATGGCTATGACGATTTCCGTGGTCATCAGGCTGACATTATCGAGCATGTACGTCAGGGCAATAATGCGTTGGTGCTAATGCCCACCGGTGGCGGCAAATCACTCTGTTATCAAATTCCCTCCCTGCTGCGAGAGGGGGTCGGCGTGATTGTTTCGCCGCTTATTGCCCTTATGCAAGATCAGGTCGGTGCCATGCAGCAGCTCGGCGTGAAAGCGGCATTTTTGAATTCCACGCTCGACCGCGATGAACAAGAAAACATTGAATGGCAGTTGAAAGCGGGGCAGCTAGACTTGCTCTATATCGCGCCCGAGCGGTTGATTCAGCCCTACGTTCTCGATTTGCTCGGCCGCTGCCGCTTAGCGCTATTTGCCATTGACGAAGCGCACTGCGTTTCGCAATGGGGCCATGATTTCAGGTCAGATTACCTCTCACTGAGCCTGCTCGCCGAGCGCTTTCCGACGATTCCGCGGATAGCTCTCACCGCCACTGCCGATATACGCACCCGCCAAGAAATTATTGAGCGACTGTCACTGACCGACGCCAAAGCCTATATCAGCGGCTTTGATCGGCCCAATATTCGCTACGCAATAGCCAATAAAACCACGCCCAAAAAGCAGCTGCTGGCATTTTTACAGCAGCGCAGAAGCGAGGCAGGCATTGTCTATTGCCTTTCGCGCCAGAAGGTCGACGACACTGCCGAGTGGCTCAGCGAACAAGGCTTCACCGCATTGCCCTACCACGCAGGCTTGCCGGCGCAGCGCAGGCAGGCCCATCAAAACCGATTTTTGCGCGAAGACGGTGTGATCATTGTTGCCACTATTGCCTTTGGCATGGGCATAGATAAACCCGACGTGCGCTTTGTCGCTCACCTCGATTTACCGAAAAGTATCGAAGCCTATTATCAAGAAACCGGTCGTGCCGGACGCGACGGTCAGCCTGCCGACGCCTGGATGGTCTATGGCCTGCAAGATGTTGTACGACTACAACAAATGGCTCTCAGCTCAGAGGGTTCCGAGCAGTTTAAGCGGGCTGAGCGGCACAAACTGGACGCCATGTTGGGCCTCTGCGAAGTCACCACCTGCCGGCGCAAGGTGCTGTTGCGCTATTTTGCCGATGAGGCCCCCAACCACTGTGGCAATTGCGACAACTGTCAGCTGCCCCCTGAAACCTGGGATGCCACCGAAGCTGCGCAAAAAGTGCTGTCCTGTGTCTATCGCACGGGACAGCGTTTTGGTGTGGTGCATGTGATGGATGTACTGCAGGGCAAAGAGACGGAAAAGGTTTTGCAGCATCGGCACCAACAGTTGAGCACGTTTGGCATCGGTCGCGATTTACATGAGGCGCACTGGCGCTCAATTATTCGGCAGCTGGTGGTGCGCGGGTTACTGCGTGTCGATTTAGAAGGTTACAGTGCCCTGCAGCTCACAGACCTGTGTCGCCCCGTTTTAAAAGGCGAACAACCACTGCATTTGCGCAAAGAAGAGATAAAAGCACCGGCACTCTCAAAAAGAGGGCAGAGTGGCGGTAAAAAATCGGCGAGCAAGACACAAATTCGACCCGAAGATCAGGAACTTTGGGAAGAGCTGCGCGAGTGTCGCAAGTATCTTGCGGAAGAAAACAATGTTCCTCCCTACGTGATTTTTCACGATGCCACCTTAAAAGAGATGCTCGAGGTGATGCCGCTGTCAGAGTCTGAGCTACTGCGCATTACCGGCGTCGGTGAGAGCAAGCTGGAAAAGTACGGTGCTGATTTTATCGATATTATTCGCCGCCACGCCGAGTCAGGTGGTCGCTAACAGACATTGTGCAGGCGCGCGGCAATCCGCACCCACGGGCTCTGCGTAACATCAGCCATATTGCATTAAAAGCAAGTGCTTGGCCCCAAGCGGGTTTTTGCTACCACCCTCCGCCCAAACAGGGCAGAATAGCCACAAAAAAGTGCACAAGGAAAAATAATGACGCGTTTAATTATTGGTATGTCTGGCTCAAGCGGCGTGATCTACGGGATTCGCATGCTGGAAGTGCTGGCCCAGCACAAAGAGATTGAAACGCATCTTATTATGAGTCAGTCGGCGCGCTTGAATATTGGTATCGAAACCGACTGGAAAGTTGAGGATGTCGAAGCCTTGGCCGACGTTGTGCACAACAATAAAAATATTGCTGCCAGTATCTCCAGTGGCTCGTTTAAAACCGCCGGCATGATTGTCGCGCCCTGTTCCATGAAAACCCTCTCAGGCATCGTCAATTCTTACGCCGACAACCTTTTGATTCGCGCGGCGGATGTTGTCTTAAAAGAGCGCCGCAAGTTGGTCATCATTCCACGCGAGTCGCCCCTGCACACTGGCCACTGCGAGCTGATGTACAAGGCCAGTCAATACGGCGCGGTTATCTGCCCGCCATCTCCCGCATTCTACAGCCAGCCGAAAACCGTCGACGATATTATTAATCACACCGTCGCCCGCGTGTTGGATCTGTTTGATATTGAAATGGTCGGTCTCAAGCGCTGGAACGGCAATGTCTAAAGACGTCAGCAAACTTCACGGGTTTTTAAACAGCGAGACCGTGCTCACCATTGCCACGGCAGATGCCTGCGGTGCTTGGTCGGCGCCGGTGCTGTATGTCGCTGATACCCAAGCTGAGCCATTTGAACTGTATTTTTTGTCATCTAGCAATAGCCGCCATATCAGCGGGCTGCCTTTGAGTGGTAGTGCGGCAGTTTCGATATACACAGAGTATACGGGCGCTTGGCAATCTATTCGTGGGGTGCAAATACACGCCAGTATCACGCAGGTTGCAGAGAGCGAAAAAGCGTCAATAGCGCAGCGCTATTTTGAGCGTTTCCCGGAAGTTAAAGCACTGATTGATCGGCCCGCCAGCGAACAAGAGACGCGTATAGGTCAAGCCTTTGGTAAAAGCCATTTTTACCGCGTCACGCCGTCGTTTGTGCGCTTCACCAACAACAGCGACAGTTTTGCTGGCCGCACCGAGTGGCAGTTTTAGCGCGTTCGCGCCTAGTTCTTACTCAGCACAAAGCCAACAATTGTCGCCACGGTGACAATAAATAGCAGGGTAAAAACAAACCCGCCGATAATAAACGCCAGTGGGCTGCCTTCCTGAAAGTCCTTTTCACGATTTTTGTTGCTCTGCACGCCAATACCGGCGGCTAAAATACTTTTTACCACCGACCACAGTTTTACTTTGGGTTTGACCGGGGACTGTTCTTCGGCTTGTTGACTGTTGGTCACAGATGCTCGCTTAAAATAGTTATTCGTCGTTGAGAATCGGGGTTAGCCAGCGCTCTAGCTCAGCAACTGGAACACCTTTTCGTGTCGCGAGGGAGTGTAACTGATCGCGAGCAATTTTACCGGTGTTAAAATACTTGGCATCGGGGTGGGCGAAGTACCAACCACTGACCGCAGCGGCAGGGTGCATAGCGTAGCTTTCTGTCAAGGTGATACCAATATTGTGGGTGACATCTAGCAAGTCAAAAAGCTGTCCTTTTTCGGTGTGATCAGGGCAGGCGGGATAGCCAGGCGCCGGTCGAATGCCGCGATACTTCTCTTTGATCAACGCCTCGTTATCCAGTTGCTCGTCGGGCGCATAGCCCCAGTACTCCTGCCGCACACGGTGGTGCAAATGTTCGGCAAACGCTTCCGCCAGCCGGTCCGCCAGCGCTTTAACCATGATAGCGTTGTAGTCGTCGTGGGCGGCCTCGTATTGCGCGGCCAATTCGTCGGCGCCAATGCCGGTAGTCACGGCAAATCCACCAATATAGTCTTTCACCAAGCTCTCTTTTGGTGCCACAAAGTCGGCCAGAGAAATTAATTCGTCACTGCCGCCGGGCTTTTGAATTTGCTGGCGAATATGGTGCAGTGTGGCAGCTACTTGGCTGCGCGATTCGTCGCTATAGACTTCGATATCGTCCGTGTTGACGGTATTGGCCGGCCACAGGCCAAAGACAGCGCGGGCGCGCAGATGTTTATTGTCGATAATATTTTTCAGTAAGGCCTGTGCGTCGGCGAATAGCGCAGTAGCGGCCTCGCCAACAACGTTGTCCTTAAAGATGGTGGGATATTTTCCGACCAAGTCCCAGGTGATAAAAAAGGGCGTCCAGTCAATATAGGGCACCAGTGTTTCCAGCGGATAGTCGTCTAAAACCGTTACGCCAAGGGTATTGGGCAGCTCGGGCTGGTGGTCGCGCCAGTTAATCTGCAGTTTTTGCTTTACCGCATCTTCGTAGGCAAACAGGGTACCCTGCGAGGTGCGATTGGCTGTGCGCAGACGCACGGCATCGTACTCACGCTGAATCTCTGTAACAAAGCTATCGCGATGTTCAGGGCTCAGTAGTTTGCTGGCCACACCCACCGCGCGGGAGGCGTCGGACACATAGACGGTTTGGTTGCGGCTGTAGGTTGGCGCAATTTTCACCGCAGTGTGGGCTTTCGACGTTGTCGCGCCGCCAATCATCAGGGGTATATCAAAACCCTGTCGCTGCATCTCTTTACCCAGGGTGACCATTTCGTCGAGCGACGGGGTAATTAGCCCCGACAGCCCGATAATATCGACATTTTCAGCGCGCGCTGTCTGCAAAATTTTCTCCGCAGGTACCATCACGCCAAGGTCAATTACCTCGTAGTTGTTGCACTGCAGCACCACGCCGACAATATTTTTACCAATGTCGTGGACATCGCCTTTTACCGTTGCCATCAAAATTTTGCCATTACTGCTGGCGGCAACGTCTTTTTCCGCTTCGATAAAGGGCTGCAGGTAGGCCACGGCTTGCTTCATAACGCGTGCTGATTTGACCACTTGCGGCAAAAACATTTTGCCGGAGCCAAATAGGTCGCCGACGGTGTTCATACCATCCATTAAAGCGCCTTCAATCACATGCAGCGGTCGCGCGACACCTTGGCGAGCCTCTTCGGTGTCTTCCTCAATAAATGCTGTGATGCCTTTGACCAGGGCGTATTCAAGGCGGCGGTTAACGCTTGCCTCGCGCCAGCTGAGATCTTCGGTCTTGGATTGTGTGGTGCCATCGCCGCGGTAGTTGTCGGCAATCGCCAGCAGTCCGTCGGTGGCTTGCTCGTTGCGGTAGAGCACAACATCTTCAACCGCCTCGCGCAGCACCGTGGGCAGATCGTCGTAGACTGCCAGCTGACCGGCGTTGACTATGCCCATACTCAGGCCTTCGCGAATCGCGTGATAGAGGAAGACCGAGTGGATGGCTTCGCGAACCGGATTGTTGCCACGGAAGGAAAACGAGACGTTGGAAATACCGCCGCTGATCATGGCATGGGGGAGGTTTTGCTTAATCCATGCGGTGGCTTCAATAAAATCGAGCCCGTAGCGGTTGTGCTCTTCAATGCCGGTGGCCACGGCGAACACATTGGGATCAAAAATAATATCTTCAGCCGGAAAGCCAATCTGGTTCACCAGCAAGTCGTAGCTGCGCTGACAGATTTCTTTGCGTCGCGCCAAATTGTCTGCTTGACCGTCTTCGTCAAATGCCATGACAACAATCGCCGCACCGTATTTTTTACACAATCTGGCCTTTTCGACAAATTCCGCTTCGCCTTCTTTCAGGCTGATTGAGTTGACGATGGGCTTGCCTTGAATGCACTTCAGCCCCGCCTCTATCACGCTCCATTTCGACGAGTCGACCATTAGTGGCACGCGCGAGATATCGGGCTCTGCCGCAAGCAGGTTAAGGAACTTGACCATCGCTGGCAGCGACTCGAGCATACCTTCGTCCATATTGACGTCGATAATTTGCGCGCCATTAAGAACCTGCTGGCGAGCCACTTCGAGGGCTGCGTCGTAGTCCTCTTGTAGAATTAGGCGCTTAAAAACCGCTGAGCCAGTCACATTGCAGCGCTCGCCGATATTAATAAACAGCGAGTCGGCCGTAATATTGAAGGGTTCCAATCCTGACAGACGGCAGGCGGGGGCGATGGTCGGTATTGCTCTTGGGGAGAGTGTTGCCACCGCCTTGGCGATTTCGCGAATATGATCTGGTGTAGTGCCGCAGCAGCCTCCGACAATGTTAAGCATGCCAGACTCGGCAAACTCGGCAACCGTTGCGGCCATTTCTTCTGCGTTTAAATCGTAGCCACCAAACTCGTTGGGCAGTCCGGCGTTGGGGTGGGCGCTGACCAGTGTGTCTGCCACCGTGGATATTTCGAGTAGGTGAGGGCGCAGCTCTTTCGGCCCGAGCGCGCAGTTTAGGCCAATGCTCATGGGCTTGCTGTGGCGTACCGAATTCCAAAATGCCTCGGGCGTCTGGCCAGAGAGGGTGCGGCCGCTCGCGTCGGTAATGGTGCCGGAAATCATAATCGGCAGCTCGAAGCCGAGCTTTTCAAAGGTCAGTTGCACGGCAAACAGCGCGGCCTTGGCGTTCAGAGTATCAAAAATGGTTTCCACCATAATGATATCGCTGCCGCCCTCAATCAGCGCTTCGCAGGACTCACAATAGGCCTCGACGAGGACATCAAAGGTGACATTTCGCGCACCGGGATCGTTGACGTCTGGCGATAGCGAGGCTGTGCGGCTCGTGGGGCCGAGAATACCGGCGACAAAGCGCGGGCGTTCGGGGGTCGAATATTCATCTGCCGCTTGGCGCGCCAACTGCGCAGAGGCGACGTTGATCTCCCGGGAAATCGCCTGCATCTCATAGTCGGCTTGGGAAATGGTTGTGGAGTTGAAGGTGTTCGTCTCGATAATATCCGAGCCCGCTTCAAGGTAGGCGCGGTGAATATCGCAAATAATGGTCGGCTGTGTGATGCTCAACAGGTCGTTGTTGCCCTTGATATCACAATGCCAGTCGGCAAAGCGCTCGCCGCGAAAATCCTCTTCTTCCAACTTGTGTCGCTGAATCATGGTTCCCATGGCGCCATCGAGCAACAAAATGCGCGCTTGAGCAGCGCTTAAGAGTCGTTCAAAACTGGGATGGCGTTTCAGGGTTTGGGGAGTTGCATTGAGTGGCATATGGGATTCTGGCCCTGTATTTTCAGTATGTATCAAAATATTTTGATGGATGCGACATAATACCAACTTATGCAAAAAAAGCGACACTTAAAAAACACAAATGAAGCTTTTGTCGGAGGGGTGGGATAGCGTAAAATACCCTACTTATTTAGTCGGACTTTATTTTAGGACCTCAATATGTTGAATGTCACCATTACCGAAACCGCGCAGGACTATCTCGCCGGTCTGCTTGAAAAGCAAAATTGCGAAGGCATTGGTATTCGTATGTTTGTCAGTGACCCGGGCACGCCCAAAGCCGAGACCTGTATTGCCTACAGCCGTCCCGGCGAGCATAACGAGGAAGATCTTGTGGTTGAATACCCCGCCTTTAAAGCTTACTTCGAACAGCGCAGCATCCCATTTCTTGACGACGCAAAAGTGGACTACGCGGCCGACAAGTTTGGCGGTCAGCTCACCATTCGCGCGCCGAACTCGCGTCTGCCGAATGTCAGCGACGACAGCCCCATTGAAGATCGCATCAACTATTTGCTGTATAACGAAATCAATCCGAGTCTCGCCTCCCATGGTGGCGTGGTGTCCTTAAGTGAGTTTACCGATGGTTTTGCGATTTTAGAGTTTGGTGGTGGCTGCCAAGGTTGCTCATCTGTCAGCTTGACCCTGAAAGAGGGCGTTGAAAAAACGTTGATGGAAAAGATTCCCGGTCTGAAAGGCGTGCGTGATGTGACGGATCACACTGACACCTCTAATGCCTATATGTGAGTGGGAGAGTCTGAAGTGTTGGGCCTCTAACCTTCGACGATAAAAAAAACCGCCTTGATCAGGCGGTTTTTTTTGTTTCAAGCATCTGACAGCAATTAGCTCATCTCAACAATCTGCTGTGCAGCAATCAGTTTGCCTTTTTCGGCAGACTTCTGGAACGAGGCAATTTGATCAAAGTTCATGTAACGGTAGATCTCTGACGACATTGAGTCGATCTTGCTGGCGTACTCCATGTACTCCGCAGCCGTTGGCAGGCGACCCAAGATCCCGCCGATTGCCGCGAGTTCTGCAGAGGTGAGGTAGACATTGGCACCATCGCCCAGGCGGTTGGGGAAGTTGCGCGTTGAGGTCGAGAGCACGGTGGCTCCGGCGAGTACACGCGCTTGGTTACCCATGCACAGTGAGCAGCCGGGCATTTCGGTGCGGGCACCGACTTTGCCGTAGATGTTGTAGTAGCCTTCTTCCATCAGGGTGTGAGCGTCCATCCGAGTGGGCGGGCAGATCCAGAAACGGCTATCAACGGCTCCGGCTTGGTCGAGCAGTTTGCCAGCAGCGCGGAAGTGGCCAATATTGGTCATGCATGAACCGATGAAGACTTCGTCGACTTTGTCGCCAGCGACGTCAGAGAGCAGGCGCGCGTCGTCTGGGTCGTTGGGGCAACAGACGATGGGCTCCTTAATGTCGGCGAGGTCGATTTCGATCACGGCGGCGTATTCGGCATCGGCGTCGGCAGACATCAGCGATGGGTTGGCAAGCCACTCTTCCATTTTGCGCACGCGACGCTCGAGGGTGCGCACGTCGCCATAGCCTTCAGCAATCATCCAGCGCAATAGGGTAACGTTTGAACGCAGGTACTCGGCGACAGAGGCTTCGCTGAGCTTGATGGTACAACCGGCTGCAGAGCGCTCTGCAGAGGCGTCAGAGAGTTCAAAGGCTTGCTCTACCGTCAGCGACTCAATACCTTCACCTTCGATTTCCAGAATGCGACCTGAGAAGAAGTTCTTTTTGCCTTTCTTTTCAACTGTCAGCAAGCCTTCTTTGATGCCGTAGTAGGGAATGGCATGCACAAGATCGCGCAGGGTAATACCGGGCTGCATTTTACCTTTAAAGCGCACCAGTACGGATTCTGGCATGTCGAGTGGCATGACCCCCGTGGCGGCGGCGAATGCGACGAGGCCAGAGCCACCGGGGAAAGAGATACCCATGGGGAAGCGTGTATGGGAGTCGCCGCCGGTGCCGACGGTGTCAGGCAGCAGCATGCGATTCAACCAGCTGTGAATAATGCCGTCGCCGGGACGCAATGACACGCCGCCGCGATTCATAATAAAGTCTGGCAGACTGTGTTGGGTTTCAATATCCACTGGCTTGGGGTAGGCGGCGGTGTGACAGAATGACTGCATTACAAGGTCAGTGGAGAAGCCGAGACAGGCGAGGTCTTTGAGTTCGTCGCGCGTCATGGGGCCGGTGGTGTCCTGCGAGCCGACAGTGGTCATTTTCGGTTCGCAGTAAGTGCCGGGACGCACACCGGGGACGTTACAGGCTTTACCAACCATTTTTTGCGCGAGCGTGAAGCCTGCATTGCTGGCTTCGGGTGCTGTCGGTGTGCGGAAGACAGTTGATGCTGGCAGTCCGAGGTGTTCGCGGGCGCGCTGTGTGAGACCGCGACCGATAATCAGGTTGATGCGGCCGTCTGCTTGAACTTCATCAAAGATAACATCTGATTTGATTTCAAACTCAGACAATAGGTCGCCGCTTTCGCTGAGAATTTTGCCTTCGTATGGGCGAATTTCAATAACATCGCCATAGTTAATCTTGTCGACCGGTGCTTCAAATACCAATGCCCCAGCGTCTTCCATGGTGTTGAAGAAAATCGGCGCCACTTTGCTGCCGATACAGATACCACCTGAGCGCTTGTTGGGCACGCCGGGCATATCTTCACCGAAGAACCACAGCACCGAGTTGGTTGCTGATTTGCGCGATGAGCCAGTGCCGACGACGTCGCCGACAAAAGCCACAGGCAAGCCTTTCGCTTTCAGTGCGTCTATTTGCTTCATGGGGCCAGTGACACCGTGTTCTTCTGGCGTCAGACCGTCGCGAGTCATTTTAAACATTGCGCGTGCGTGCAGCGGAATGTCTGGGCGAGACCACGCGTCTTGAGCGGGTGACAGGTCGTCTGTGTTGGTTTCGCCAGTAGCTTTGAAGACGATAGTTTTAATGCTTTCTGGAACGGCGTCGTTCGAGGTGAACCACTCGGCGTCTGCCCAAGATTGCATGACTGCTTTAGCGTCGGCATTGCCAGCATCGGCGCGCTCTGCAACGTCGTGGAAGGCGTCAAAGACTAGAAGGGTCGATTTTAACTGCTCTGCGGCGAGGCTAGAAAGTTCTGCGTCGTCCAGCAAACTGACCAGCGTGGCGACGTTGTAGCCGCCGTGCATATTGCCAAGGAGCGTGGTCGCAGTGCTGCGGTCGATCAGCGGAGAGGAGGCTTCGCCTTTAACGATAGCGCTGAGAAAGCTGGCTTTTACGTAGGCTGCTTCATCGACTCCCGGTGGCACGCGGTTGGCGATCAGGTCAAGTAGAAAATCCGCTTCCCCTGCGGGTGGGTTTTTCAAGAGCTCGACAAGTCCTGCGGTCCACTCTGGGGTCAGGGGCTTTGGCGGAATTCCCTGTTGTTGACGTTCAGCGACATGAGCACGATAGGCTTCTAGCACGGCTGGATTCTCCTGTTAAATGACTGTGGTATGAAGTTTTTCCTGCGCTTCAATCGAGCGCAGAAATAGACGCAGCATTGTACGTGAAGCCGCGCTTTATTGACAGTTGGTTATCGGGCCATCTGGTTGACTGTCAAACCTTGTTTTGAATGGTTTTAAGGTGGCGAAAATGCTGGTATATCAGAGTGTAAAAGCCTTTGTTAGGTTTGGAAAAAGAGTCGCCATAGAGTGAGTTTATAGCCGTTATCACTGGCGCTATCGGCAGCCTGTTCGGTTGTCGCGCGGGCGCAGTTTATTGGCTTATGGTGATAATTACCGCTTTGTGTCTCGCCGAGTGGGCGCTACAGTGATTATACTGCGCCCCTTAAACGTCGTTACAACTGTCGTTACAAGAGTCGCTACATCAATCGTTACAACAGTCTCTAAAACAAGGAGTTACCGAGCAATGATCAAACTATATGGAGCACCACTTAGCCACTATTACGCTATGGTGAAGGTGTTTTTACTTGAGAAAGGCTTTGATTTTGAGGAGATCTACATCGCGCCGACCTACAGCGAGCCATTTCTTGAAATAAGCCCGATGGGGAAGATTCCCTGCATTGAGGTGGACGAGGGCTATCTGAGTGAAACAACTGCGATTCTCGGGTTTTTGGAGAGCTGTATTCCTGAATATCCGATGACCCACAGTGATGCTTTTCGCCGCGCACAAATGGCGCAGATGATAAAGATTGTGGAGTTGTATATCGGCGTTGAGTCAACTCGGCTGATGGGCCATGTGTTTTTTGGCCGGCCATTTAATCAGTCGGTGGCGGATGAGGTAAAACCGACCATGGAGAAGGGGTTGGCAGCGCTGCGACGACTGTCGTCGTTTTCGCCTTATCTGCTGGGTGATGAGATCACCATGGCAGATTTCTACACCTATTATGTGCTTAAAACCGCCGCGCCTGTGGCTAAAAAGATATGGGGATGGACGATTGTGGACGATGTTGAGGGGCTTAGGCCTTGGTTGCAGCTGATGTCAGAGCGGCCACTGGTGCAGCAGGTTGATGCTGAGCGCAATGCCGCCATCAAGGAATTTATGGACAAGACCTCGTGACGCCACTCAATGACATTCTACAGTTTTTGCCCTGCGCGACACCGGACCGATGGATTGAGAACGCCCTGGATAATCAGGCCACGCTGCTAATCGATCACGCAAATTGTGAAAAGAAGGCCGCCAGCACGGCGATGACTCTAATCCATCGCTACAGTGAAAATTTTGTCTTGCTCAATAAAATGTCGCGCTTGGTGCGCGAAGAGATGCGTCACTTTGAGCAGGTAATTGCCTTGATGAAGCGTCGCGGGGTGACCTACGAATATCTCTCTGCATCCCGCTATGCCAGTGGTTTGCGAGATTGTGCGCGCAAGCCCGAGGCCGAAAAGTTGGTGGATATTTTAATCATTGGCGCGTTTATCGAGGCGCGCTCCTGCGAGCGCTTTGCGCGGCTGGCACCCCACTTGGATGCCGAGCTTGAGGCTTTTTACGGGTCTTTGCTGAAGTCGGAAGCGCGGCACTATCAGGATTATTTGGAATTGGCGAAGAGTGCTGCGGGTGACGATGTTTGCATTGACTGGCGGATTGCCGAGATCGCTGCAATTGAGCACCAGCTGATCGAGCAGCCTGACACAGAGTTTCGCTTCCACTCGGGACCGGTATTGTAGCCAGAGCCGAGTGATCGGCGCTGAGATAGCCGCAGCTGACATCTTCAACCGACATCCTCAGCCCACACCTGCAAGCCATAAAAAAAGGCAGCCTGAGCTGCCTTTTTTGTCTTGGCGCTGTTGCGCGCCACCTTTACTGCGTATTAACGGTCTTCGACGGGCGTGTAGTCGCGAACGTCGGCGCCGGTGTACAGCTGGCGTGGACGGCCAATGCGGTACGGGTTGGTGATCATTTCATTCCAGTGAGAGATCCAGCCGACGGTGCGGCCGGTGGCAAAGATCACGGTGAACATTTCAACAGGAATACCGAGCGCCTTCAAAATAATGCCCGAGTAGAAATCGACGTTGGGGTAGAGTTTTTTGCTGACAAAATACTCGTCTTCCAAGGCAATTTTTTCGAGCTTTTTGGCTAGGCGGAAGAGGGGATCATTTTCCAATCCCAAAACTGCCAATACTTCGTCGCAGCTCTCGCGCATAACTGTGGCCCGTGGGTCATAGTTTTTGTAGACACGGTGCCCGAATCCCATCAAACGGAAGGGGTCGTTCTTGTCTTTGGCCTTGGCAATGTATTCTTCAATATTGTCTTCGTGACCAATTTCTTCCAGCATCACCAGTACTGCTTCGTTGGCGCCACCGTGCGCAGGGCCCCACAGTGCTGCGATACCCGCTGCGATGCACGAGAAGGGGTTGGCGCCCGAGGAGCCGGCTAAACGCACAGTTGAGGTCGAGGCGTTTTGCTCGTGGTCTGCGTGCAGCAGGAAGATACGGTCCATGGCCTTCGCAATAACCGGCTCGACTACATAGGGCTCGCAGGGTGTGCCGAACATCATATGCAGGAAGTTTTCTGAATAAGAGAGCGAGTTATCGGGGTAGATAAACGGCTGGCCGCTGAAGTGTTTATGACACATAGCAGCGATGGTCGGCATTTTGGCGATTAAGCGGTGTGCCGAAATTTTGCGGTGCTCTTCGTTGGTGATATCCAGCGAGTCGTGATAGAAGGATGACATGGCGCCCACCACGCCACACAGCATGGCCATTGGGTGCGCGTCGTAACGAAAGCCGCTGATAAAGTGCTCGATAGAGCGGTTTACCATAGTGTGGTATTTGATCGTTGTTTCAAACTCGTGCTTCTGCGCCGCTGTTGGCAGGGTGCCTTCAAGCAGCAGATAGCAGGTTTCAAGGTAGTCGGATTTTTCTGCGAGTTGTTCGATCGGGTAGCCGCGGTGCAGCAAAATCCCTTTGTCGCCATCGATGTAAGTAATCTCAGACTTGCATGATGCTGTGGCCGAGAATCCTGGGTCAAAGGTGAAAATGTCATGAGACCCGAGCGTGCCGATATCGATAACGTCTTGGCCTAACGTGCCCTTCAGAATTGGCAGCTCAATTGGAGCTTTTCCTTCAATAGAAAGGGTGGCTGTGCGATTGCTCATGAATGATCCTCTGGTGTGGCGATTTTGGATGGGGCAGAAATTTGAAGTCGCAACTATAGATGTTCGAGCCAAATTGTCAACTGCGCGAGAACGTTGCTCGACTCTCGGCAGTCTGCCTTTAAGGCTTAAAACGGCATTTTTGCATACCCATTATTCATTTAATAGATGGTCGTTAGCAGGCTCGCAAGATTTCCTTGCCGGGCAGGTGGCGTCTAGCCTGAGTAAGCCATCATGCCGCGAGGCTGGTGAATTATTTTATAGTCCAGATCAATGGGATTTTTTTGGATAGAGAATTGAATTAAGGGGCCTTAGTACTTATACTGCTGCGCCATCAAATGGCCGGATATCCTTCCCTTTCGCGCTGTTTTTTTAACGTGTTTTAACGCAGTTGCAAATTGACTTCATTTTAATTCATCTCCGTGTATTCGGATAACCACATTAAGGTACTGCCCGCCGTGGACAATAAAAGACCTGTTAATTTGGATATTGGAAGCATCAGCCTGCCAATTACCTCTTATGTATCTATCCTGCACCGCGTCTCTGGTGTGATTCTGTTTTTCGCTGTTGCCGTGTTTCTCTGGCTGTTTGACGCCAGTCTATCGTCGCCAGAAGGCTTTGAGAGCGTGAAAGCGATGTTTGCCAACCCTGTTTGCCAAGTCATCGTCTGGGGCAGTCTCGCGGCGTTGGCGTACCATGTCGTGGCCGGTGTGCGTCACTTAATTATGGATTTTGGGGTCGGTGAAGACTCTTTTGAGAGTGGTCGCAACAGTGCGCGTTTGGCACTGGGCGTTGCCATCGTAGCGATTGCGTTAGTCACAGGGTGGATCTTCTTATGGTAACTACAGTAACCAGTCTCGGCCGCAGCGGCTTGTCCGATTGGCTAATTCAGCGGGTCTCGGCGTTTGTCATGACCGCGTACCTTATCTTTATTGTTGGCTATCTGGTGATGAACCCAGAGCTGACCTATGCGCAGTGGGCTCAGTTAAACCAAGCTCTACCGATGCGCATGTTTAGTTTGCTTACCATTCTGTCGATCGCCGCTCACGCGTGGATCGGCATGTGGTGTGTGTTGACGGACTACGTCACTGTGCGATTGGTTGGGCCAAAGGCGACTGCGATTCGTATTGTTTTTCAGCTGGGCATGATCGCAATTACATTGCTTTACGTGATCTGGGCAATCGACATTCTTTGGGGAATTCAAGTAAATGGCTAACATTAGAACAATGAGTTTTGATGCCGTAATCGTCGGTGGTGGCGGTTCTGGTATGCGCGCAGCGTTGCAGCTGGCGCAATCGGGTTACAAGACTGCGGTAATCACCAAGGTTTTTCCAACGCGCTCGCACACTGTATCTGCTCAGGGTGGTATTACTTGTGCGATTGCCAGTGATGATCCGAACGATCAGTGGCAGTGGCACATGTACGACACTATCAAAGGGTCTGACTATATCGGTGACCAAGAGGCCATCGAATACATGTGTCAAACCGGCCCTGAAGCGATTTTTGAGCTCGAGCACATGGGTTTGCCATTCTCTCGCACTGAATCAGGTCGTATCTACCAGCGGCCCTTTGGTGGCCAGTCGAAAGATTTCGGCAACGGTGGTCAGGCTGCGCGCACTTGTGCGGCGGCGGATAGAACCGGTCACGCGCTATTGCACACCCTCTATCAAGGTAACTTGAAAAACGAAACCGTTTTTCTGAATGAGTGGTTTGCTGTTGATATCGTTAAAAATTCTGACAACGCGGTGGTCGGTGTCGTTGCTATCAACATTGAAACTGGCGAAACCGTCTACGTGAAGTCCAAGGCGACTGTGTTTGCCACCGGTGGTGCTGGACGTATTTACGCGTCGACCACAAACGCGCACATTTGTACCGGCGACGGTATTGGTATGGCGCTGCGTGCAGGCTTCCCTGTGCAAGATATTGAAATGTGGCAGTTCCACCCGACCGGTATTGCCGGTGCGGGCACTCTGGTCACTGAAGGCTGTCGCGGTGAGGGCGGTTATTTGGTGAACAAAGATGGCGAGCGCTTTATGGAGCGCTATGCGCCCAATGCCAAAGATTTGGCTGGCCGCGATGTGGTGGCTCGTTCAATGGTCTTGGAAATTCTTGAGGGTCGCGGTTGCGGCCCCAACGGTGATCATGTGTATCTGAAGCTTGATCACTTGGGCGAAGAGACGCTGAATGCGAAATTGCCCGGTATTCTCGAGCTGTCGCGCACGTTTGCCCACGCTGACCCAGTTAAAGAGCCAATTCCTGTGGTGCCAACCTGTCACTACATGATGGGTGGTATTCCGACCAACGTGAACGGTCAGGCCCTGACTATTGACGCTGACGGCAACGATCAAGTTATCGAAGGCTTTTATGCCTGTGGCGAAGCGGCCTGTGTCTCAGTGCACGGTGCTAACCGACTGGGTGGCAACTCGCTGCTGGACTTGGTGGTATTTGGTCGCGCGTCGGGCATGTTTATCGAGAAGCAGCTGCGCGAAGGTATTAGTCTGAAAGACGCCAGCGAAGCGGATATTGAAGCGGCAATGGCGGGATTGAATCGTTTGAACGGTTCGACAACCGGCGAGAAAGCCTCTGTTTTGCGTGGTGAGCTGCAAACAATTATGCAGAATTACTTCGGCGTATTCCGCCGCGGCGATTTCATGAAAGAAGGTATTGCCAAGTTGGCCGAGCTGCGCGTGCGCATTGAAAATGTGCTGTTAGATGACAAGAGCAATGCCTTTAACACCTCGCGTATTGAAGCGCTGGAGTTGCGCAACCTGTTGGAAGTGGCCGAGGCGACGGCAATTACTGCTGAAGCGCGAACTGAAAGCCGTGGCGCGCACGCGCGTGACGATTTCCAAGAGCGCGACGATGAGAACTGGCTGTGTCATTCGGTGTTTTTCCCCGCAGACAAGCGTGTGGGCAAGCGCAGCGTCAACTTTACGCTGAAAACCCGCGAGCCATTTGCACCTAAAGTTCGCACTTACTAATTTGCACTTACTTTTTTGTACTTATTGATTAGCACCTACTACAAGGGGTTGTTAGAACCATGTTAAACGTCAGTATCTATCGCTATAACCCAGAGGTTGACAAAGAGCCCTACATGCAGGACTTTGAAATCGACACCCAAGGTAAAGATATTATGGTTCTCGATGTTCTCGAGAAGCTAAAAGTGCAGGATTCAACACTGGTCTTTCGTCGCTCATGCCGCGAAGGTGTGTGTGGATCAGATGGTATGAATATTTCGGGTAAAAATGGCCTCGCCTGTGTGACGCCGCTGTCTGAAGCTGTGAAAAACAACAAGCTGGTTATTCGTCCGCTGCCTGGGTTGCCTGTGATTCGTGATCTGGTAATCGATATGAGCCAGTTCTACGCGCAGTACGAAAAAATCCAGCCTTACATGATCAACAATACGCCTGCACCGGCCATTGAGCGCCTGCAGTCGCCTGAAGATCGCGCCAAGCTCGACGGTTTGTACGAGTGTATTCTCTGTGCATGCTGTTCAACGGCCTGTCCATCATTCTGGTGGAACCCCGACAAGTTTATCGGCCCGTCAGGTCTATTGCAGGCTTATCGCTTCTTGGCAGATAGCCGCGATACCGCCACCGAAGAGCGCTTGGCCAAGCTTGACGACCCGTTCAGTGTATTCCGTTGTCACGGCATCATGAACTGCGTTCAGGTTTGCCCAAAAGGGTTAAATCCAACAAAAGCCATCGGTCATATCAGAAATATGCTGATAAGAAGTGCCACTTAAGGATAGAATGCGGCGCTTAAATGACAGGGCGCCTTAAATGACGTCAGTTGATAAATCAACAATTATGAGGAATACCATCAATGCCTGAGGGCCCTATGGAGCACTTTCTTCGCTCCTCCCACTTCTCTGGTGGTAACGCCGCGTATATTGAGGATTTGTATGACGTCTACTTGCACGATCGCAATGGCGTCCCTGAAGAGTGGAGCAGTTTCTTCGATACGCTTCCTCGCAGTGGCACCAATGCGGCCCCGGACGTCTCTCACGCAACCATAGTCCAGCATTTCGAATTGCTTGGTCGCCGTCAGGCGCGCCCAACGCCAGCGCCAGGATCAGGCGGCATCCATCTTGAGCACGAGCGCAAGCAAGTCAAAGTGGTTCAGCTGATCAGCTCCTACCGGTTTCGCGGTCATCAGAAAGCCAGCTTAGATCCCATCGGCTTGATGGTGCGCAAGGATGTTCCCGACCTCCACCTCCATTTTCACGGATTAACGGACGCTGATTTAGACACGACGTTCCAGACCAGCCCGCTCTATATCGGCAAGCCTGAAGCAACGCTGCGTGAAATTGTTGAAACCCTTGAAGAGACTTACTGCGGTCACCTCGGTGCCGAGTATATGCATATCACCTCGTTTGAGGAAAAGCAGTGGTTGGCGCAGCGCTTTGAAAGCGTGCGATCGAAGCCAACCTATGGCGACGATGCGCGCATTGACGTGCTTAACCGCCTGACGGCTGCTGAGGGCTTGGAAAAGCACCTCGATTCAAAATACCCTGGCACCAAACGCTTCGGCCTTGAAGGTGGTGAGAGTTTAATTCCGTTGCTCGATTGCTTGATTCGTCGCGCTGGCGAGTACGGCGGCAAAGAGATCGTGATGGCCATGGCTCACCGTGGGCGTCTGAATGTGTTGGTTAACGTTCTTGGCAAGAATCCCGCTGAGCTGTTTGAAGAGTTTGAAGGTAAGCGTCTCGTCAACACCTCTGGCGATGTTAAGTACCACCAAGGCTTCTCATCCAATGTGATGACTCCCGGTGGTGAAGTGCACATGGCGCTGGGCTTCAACCCGTCGCATCTCGAAATTTCCTGTCCTGTGGTCATCGGTTCGGGTCGTGCCCGTCAAGATCGTCGCGGCGACAAAAAAGGCGAGAAAGTCGTCCCTATTTTAATGCACGGCGACGCAGCATTTGCCGGCCAGGGCGTGGTGATGGAGACTTTTCAACTGTCTCAGACGCGCGCTTACAAGACCGGTGGCTCGATCCATATTGTTATTAACAACCAAGTGGGTTTTACCACTAGTCGTCAAGATGATGCCCGCTCCACTGAGTACTGCACAGATATCGCTAAAATGGTTCAGGCGCCTATCTTGCACGTCAATGGCGATAATCCTGACGCTGTGATGTTTGCTGCCATGTTGGCCATGGATTATCGCTACGAATTTGGCAAAGACGTTGTGATTGACCTCGTGTGCTACCGCCGCCGCGGGCACAACGAAACGGACGAGCCGTCATCAACGCAACCGTTGATGTATGAGCTGATCCGCAAGCACTCGACCACCCGTGAGCTGTATTCGCAAAAGCTGGTCAGTGAAGGCATTCTCGATCAAGCCCAAGCCAATGAAATGGCCAATGAGTATCGCGCCCGCCTCGACAAAGGTGAATTTGTGGTGCACAACCTAGTGCGCGAGCCAGACACCAGTTTGTTTGTGAATTGGAGCCCTTATCTCAATCACGACTGGCGTACTCCAGCCAAAACGGGTATTGATTTAGCGGTGCTGCAAGATGTTGCCGCCCGTGTTAACCATATTTCAGATGGCATCAAGGTTCAGCGTCAAGTCAGCAAGATCTACGACGATCGCCGCAAGATGGCCGGTGGCGCGTTACCGTTGAATTGGGGTATGGCGGAACTGCTCGCCTATGGAACCCTGTTAGAAGAAGGCTATCCAATCCGTATCACGGGTCAGGATGTTGGTCGCGGGACCTTCTCCCACCGCCATGCCGTGGTGCACAGCCAAAAAGACGGTAAATCTTATGTGCCGCTAACTAAAATGTCAGCCGATCAGCCGCGCTTCGATATATTCGATTCGGTGTTGTCGGAAGAAGCCGTTCTAGCGTTTGAGTATGGTTATGCAACCACTGCCCCCGCAGGTCTTATTGTCTGGGAGGCGCAGTTTGGCGACTTTGCTAACGGCGCACAGGTCGTTATAGATCAGTTTATTGCCAGTGGTGAGCACAAGTGGGGTCGTCTATCAGGTCTGACAATGCTGTTGCCTCACGGTTTCGAAGGGCAGGGCCCTGAGCATTCGTCTGCTCGTCTCGAGCGTTTCCTGCAGCTCTGTGCAGAGCACAATATGCAGGTGGTGATTCCAACCACACCAGCGCAGATATTCCATCTTCTGCGTCGTCAAGCTATTCGCCCGATGCGCCGACCGCTAATTATTATGAGTCCCAAGTGGATTTTGCGTCATCCTCTGGCTACATCGTCCCTTGAGGATCTCGCCAACGGTGAGTTCCAGAACGTGATCGCTGATCCTGGGGTTGATGCCAAGAAAGTTACGCGTCTGATTCTCTGCTCAGGAAAAGTCTACTATCACTTATTAGAGGCGCGTATGGAGCGAAATATCGACCATATTGCTCTAGTGCGGGTTGAACAGCTTTATCCGTTCCCCGATGAGGAATTGATGGAGGTATTAAAGCCTTACACCAATCTCACTGATGCGGTGTGGTGTCAGGAAGAGCCAATGAACCAAGGGGCGTGGTACAGCAGTCAGCACCACATGCGACACGTACTACAGGCGGTTAACCCCGCGCTGCACTTGCGCTATGTCGGCCGTGAGAGCTCGGCTGCGCCGGCTTGTGGCTATATGTCCACGCATCTTGAAGAACAAAAACAATTTATTGATGAAGCTCTGAATACAGACTCGTAACTTAGGAAAAACGAAATGGCCACAGAAATTAAGGCACCTACATTCCCTGAATCAGTTCAAGAAGGCTCTCTAGCCACTTGGCACAAAAAAGTTGGCGATACCGTCGCCCGCGACGAACTGCTTGTCGATATCGAAACCGATAAAGTGGTTTTAGAGGTCGTTGCGCCAGTTGCCGGCGTACTCAGCGAGATTCTTAAGTTGGAAGGAGACAGTATTCTAAGCAACGAGGTCATTGCGCGTATTGAAGAGGGCGCCACAGCGTCTGCGCCAGTTGCTGCAGCTGCGATTGAAGAAGAGCCTGAAACCACTGCCAGCGGCAGTTTAATTAACCCCGCTGCGCGCAAGCTGGCTGAAGAGCGCGGCATTGACGCAGCTCAGATCACTGGCACCGGTAAAGGCGGTCGTATCACCAAGGAAGACGTCGTCAATTTCACGCCCTCTGCGCCTGTGGCAAAAGCGGCTGCGCCAGCGCCCACCGCAACGGCGGCTGTTGTGGTGGATGGCGGTGATCGGGTAGAGCGCCGCGTTCCCATGACACGCATGCGTTCGCGCATTGCGGAGCGCTTGCTTGAAGTCACCCAGACCACTGCTTCACTGACGACCTTCAATGAAGTGGATATGACGGCATTGATGGACTTGCGCAAGCAGTACAAAGATGAATTCACCAAGATCCACAACGGCACACGCCTCGGCTTTATGGGCTTCTTTGTGAAAGCCGCGGTCGAGGCCTTGAAGCGCTTCCCGTCAGTGAATGCCTCCATTGATGGTACAGATATTGTCTACCACGGCTATCAAGATGTCGGCGTGGCTGTCTCTACTGAGCGCGGTCTTGTTGTTCCAGTGTTGCGCAATGCGGAAAATATGAGCATCGCCAATATTGAAAATGGTATCTACGATTACGCCATGAAGGCCCGTGACGGCAAGTTGACCATCGAAGAGATGAGCGGCGGAACCTTCACAATCACCAACGGTGGTGTCTACGGTTCGCTGATTTCGACCCCAATTATCAACCCGCCTCAGTCGGCTATACTGGGTATGCACAAGATCCAAGAGCGCCCAATGGCGGTCAACGGGCAGGTTGTGATTCGGCCAATGATGTACTTGGCGCTGTCCTACGATCATCGCCTAATTGATGGTAAAGGGGCGGTGCAGTTTTTGGTGACCATCAAGGAATTGATAGAAGATCCGGCTAAGATTTTACTTGAGATTTAAATTATATCTATTTGATATTTATAGGAAATACCATGTCAGAAAAATACGATGTAGTAGTGATAGGCAGTGGCCCCGCAGGATATGTTGCGGCCATTCGTGCGGCGCAGTTGGGCCTTAAAACAGCCTGTATTGAAAAGTGGAAAAATGCCGAAGGCAAGGGCGTCAATGGTGGCACCTGTCTGAATGTCGGTTGTATTCCCTCAAAAGCGTTGCTCGATAGCTCCTTTAAATTTCATGAAGCGAAGTCTGAACTCGCCGTTCACGGTATCAGCACCAAGGGCGTTGAAATCGATATCCCTGAGATGCTCGCGCGCAAAAATAAAATTATCAACCAGCTGACGGGCGGTATTGCCGGTTTGTTTAAAGCTAATGGCGTCACTGCACTCTACGGCACAGGCAAGTTGCTCGGCGGCAAAAAAGTTGAGCTGACCGACAACGACGGCAACGTCTCTGTTATCGATGCGGAAAACGTTATTTTGGCCTCTGGCTCTCTGCCAATCGCTATCCCAGTTGCTCCTGTTGATGGCGATCTTATTGTCGATTCTACCGGTGCCCTAGAGATTGGCGAAGTGCCTAAGCGTCTTGGCGTTATTGGCGCTGGCGTTATCGGTTTAGAGTTGGGTTCGGTGTGGAATCGTTTAGGGTCTGACGTGGTTTTGCTTGAAGCGATGGAAGATTTCTTGGCCATTATGGACAAGGGAATTGCCAAGGAAGCGAAGAAAATATTCACTAAGCAGGGCTTGGATATCCGTCTTGGCGCCCGTGTTACTGGCACTAAAATTAAAGGACGCGAAGTGGAAGTCACCTTCAAGTCTACCGACGGCAGCGATCACACCGAGACTTTCGACAAATTGATTGTTTGCGTGGGTCGTCGTCCGTTTACCGCTGGACTATTGGCCGATGACAGCGGCGTTCAACTGGACGAGCGCGGCTCTGTCTTTGTCAACGAGCACTGCGCGACCAATGTCCCCGGTGTATTCGCGATTGGCGATTTGGTGCGCGGCCCGATGCTGGCCCATAAAGGCTCAGAAGAGGGCGTGATGGTTGCCGAGCGTATCGCTGGTCACAAAGCGCAGATGAACTACGACATCGTTCCTAACGTTATTTACACCCACCCCGAAGTGGCCTCTGTTGGTCAGACTGAAGAGCAGGTCAAAGCGGCGGGTGAGCCCTACAACGTCGGCACCTTCCCGTTTGCCGCCAGTGGCCGTGCGATGGCCGCCAACGATACCGACGGTATGGTTAAAATTATTGCCCATGCAACGACCGACCGTATTTTGGGTTGCCATATTGTTGGCCCCAGCGCGGCAGATCTGGTACAGCAGGTGGCTATTGCGATGGAGTTCGGTTCGAGTGCGGAGGATCTTGGCATGATTGTATTCGGCCATCCAACGCTGTCAGAAACGGTCCATGAAGCTGCTTTGGCAGTGAACGGTAATGCAATACATATCGCCAATCGCAAGCGTCGTTAAGGCGCAGCGAATGGCTTAGCGGGGTGATGTGTAAAGTCACAATTGTAGAGCTCCGCGATCAACTTATTAAATCAATCAACGGGAAGTAAAGTATGAACCTGCATGAATATCAGGGTAAGCAGCTTTTTGCCGAGTATGGATTGCCAGTATCCACTGGCGTCGCCGCGAAAACTGTCGAAGAAGCGGTAGCTGCAGCGGACACTATTGGTGGTGATCGCTGGGTAGTGAAAGCGCAAGTACACGCTGGTGGCCGCGGTAAAGCGGGCGGCGTTAAGTTGGTTAGCTCAAAGGCAGAGATTGAAGCTTTTGCTAAGCAGTGGCTAGGTAAGAACTTGGTTACTTACCAGACTGATGCTAAAGGTCAGCCGGTTAGCCGTATCCTCGTTGAAACCTGTACCGATATTGCCAAAGAGTTGTACTTGGGCGCGGTGGTTGATCGCGGCACTCGTCGTATTGTCTTCATGGCCTCGACTGAAGGCGGCGTTGAAATTGAAAAAGTTGCTGAAGAGACGCCAGAGAAGATCCTCAAGGCGATTATTGACCCAGTGACCGGTGCACAGCCTTACCAAGCACGCGAGCTGGCGTTTAAGCTCGGTTTAGAAGGTGTTCAAATCAAGCAGTTCGTCACGATTTTCCTAGGCTTGGCAAAACTGTTCAAAGAGCGCGATCTGGCGCTGTTGGAAATTAATCCGCTGGTCATCACAAGCGAAGGCAATCTGCATTGCCTCGACGCCAAAATTGTTATTGATGGCAACGCTATGTACCGTCAGCCCACGTTGAAAGCTATGCATGATCCGTCGCAGGAAGATGCGCGCGAAGCCCATGCGGCAGCCTTTGAGCTCAACTATGTTGCTCTCGATGGCAACATCGGCTGTATGGTCAACGGTGCTGGTTTGGCCATGGGCACGATGGATATCGTTCAGCTGCACGGCGGAGCACCAGCGAACTTCCTTGATGTTGGCGGCGGTGCTACTAAAGAGCGCGTTGTTGAAGCATTCAAAATTATTCTCTCGGATGAAAACGTAAAAGCTGTTCTGATCAATATTTTCGGCGGCATTGTTCGCTGTGACTTGATTGCTGATGGCGTCATCGGTGCGGTTGCTGAAGTTGGCGTTAAGGTACCTGTTGTTGTGCGCCTTGAGGGTAACAATGCAGAGCTGGGAACAAAGAAATTGGCTGAGTCTGGCCTCGATATTATTGCAGCCACCAGTTTGACGGATGCTGCGCAACAAGTTGTTAAAGCTGCGGAGGGTAACTGAGATGTCTATCTTAATTAACAGTGACACTAAGGTTATCTGTCAGGGTTTTACCGGCGGTCAGGGTACTTTCCACTCTGAACAAGCGATTGCTTACGGCACAAAGATGGTCGGCGGCGTGACCCCAGGCAAGGGTGGCACTACCCATCTGGGTCTGCCTGTATTCAACACCGTTGCTGACGCAGTGGCTGAAACTGGTGCAGAAGCATCTGTGATTTACGTGCCTGCAGCATTTTGTAAAGACTCTATTTTAGAAGCGGCCAACTCTGGTATTAAGCTGATTGTCTGCATTACTGAAGGTATTCCAACGCTGGATATGCTTGAGTGTAAAGTGGTTTGCGATACATTGGGCGTGCGTTTGATCGGCCCTAACTGTCCGGGTGTGATTACTCCGGGGCAGTGCAAGATTGGCATTATGCCTGGCCATATTCACTTGCCTGGCAAGGTTGGTATTGTGTCGCGTTCTGGCACGTTGACCTACGAAGCGGTTAAGCAGACGACGGATTATGGTTTTGGCCAGTCTACGTGTGTCGGTATCGGTGGTGACCCTATTCCGGGTTCGAGCTTTATTGATATTTTGGCGTTGTTTGAGAAAGATCCTGCCACTGAAGCGATTGTTATGATCGGTGAAATTGGCGGAACTGCTGAAGAGGAAGCCGCTGCGTACATTAAAGCGAATGTGACTAAGCCTGTTGTCTCTTACATTGCTGGTGTTACTGCGCCTGCGGGTAAGCGTATGGGGCACGCTGGTGCGATTATCTCTGGGGGCAAGGGCACTGCGGAAGATAAGTTTGCAGCGCTTCAGGATGCGGGTGTGAAGACGGTTCGCAGCTTGGCGGATATTGGCGTGGCGTTGAAGGAAGTAACCGGCTGGTAATTTTTCTTGTTGGGACTTTTTGAGTGTTTGTAAAAAAGCGGCTTTCGGGCCGCTTTTTTTTGGTTGGAAGGGGCTTTTTTTGTGTTTTTTTTGGGTGTTTGAGGTTTTTTTTGGGGGGGGGAAGGAGGCGCGCCGCTCGCGAGCGAACCCACGCGATTTTACCGATAGCAATCGCTCGTGATGCCAGCATTTGTTCTGTTTTGCGCAAATTTAGACTCAGGTCAAAGGAGTGAAATTGAGCTCGCCTCTATCTAAAGTTGTTGATCTGTGTGTCTACGGTTGGCAAACTTGTGTAACTGAAGATGGTTTTCAGGTTAATACAACTCGTAGGAATTGCGGCGATCATGGTGATTTTTACCCACACACGTAACGATGACGCTTAAAAAGATGAAAATTACTGGATTTAAAGAGTTACACGAAAAGACAAGCCAAATGGCTAAATTTGTTGCCGAAATTGACGGCGAAATTGCGACTGTAAGCTTTAATGCTGATAACCCAGCAAGCATTGAAACGGCTCTTAAAGAAATTAATCACGTAATCGATGAAAAAACTAAATCCTACGAGCGCAATGACTGGATACAAAATTTAGCAGAACAACTTAAGGAAAGTGCTCGAAGACAAGTGTTAGAGAAAGCGGCTTCCGCTCGTTTAGGAAGCGAGGATAAATGACCCAAGCCGCTGCAATTGAAGCCCTCAATAATGCAATCTTAGACCTTCAGCAGGCAGACTATAATACTTACGAACGGCCAGTAAAAAAATGGCTATGGCACTTAACGATCCAGAACTAAGAGCAATCAATAAAAAACTAAGAGATAACGTCGATTTTGAGCAATTTATTGAAAACTCTCAGCAAGGAGGGACTCTGATTGGAAGTGCTCAACTCCAATGGCCACTTCAAAGAGAAGATGAGCTTGGCTTGACTCTGCAGATTATTGAGAAAGCTGGGGAGGACCCAAAATGGCTGGAAGAATTTGCCTTCCATTGGTTTCATGATGGAAACAAGATTATCAGCGGCATTCGCAAATTGACTCGTTCAGTTTTGATACCCTTCGCACGCGACTATAAAACCTTTATTGCTGAAATCGCATCTAAAGGCCTAAACGAAAGTAAGACCTCCGCGGAAATTCCGATTGTTGATCGAATTGAGCAGAACAAGCTGCCGATTATCTTTCTTTCTGATCAAGTCATTTTATTGTTAGAGGAATTTCGCGAAAAAATACGGGGTGACAACAAGTTAAAACAAGCTGAAAGGGATGCTGCAATTAAAGCATTGGAGAGGCTTCACGACCTAAGCAGCGAAGCAAAACTGATGTCGGCAGCGCCATTAGAAAACCTTATAGAAAACGAAGACGTAAAATCATGGCCAAAGCGTTTCAGATCGGCTTGTGAAGAAAATTTTCGAACAACAATTAATCCAGAGAACCTAGCAAGTGCGACATTACCGACAGGTTTAATACTAGGCTGTGGGGCGCTTGGTGCATTGGTCGCTGGTCCGACGGGTTTTGGTGTGGGAAGTATTTTCGGTCATCTGATATCAGGTCAAATGAAACCTGGCGCGGCCGCCAAAGAAATAGAAAAGAGTTTTTTCGAGGATGATGCGGAAGGCTTCAGCAAATAAAGATTCCTCAAAATATTGACGGGTCTATATCTGGTGTTCATTGTGTTATATTAAGCCTTAGGACTAACATGTTGGAAGTGTCCATTTGAGAATTCAACACAGCTCTTTCCTTGAAACCAAAAGTCCCCCTCCCCCACCGAACGCTCCATTACCTAATTTTCCGTTACCAAAACCCCTCAACAGGCGGTGCACGGTTTGTGTACGGGGTGTGCACGCTTTTCACCCCCCTCATTTTGGCGGTTTGGCCAATGTTTAACGGGCGGTTTTGCGGGCTTAACCTTTCTGAAAATAAAATATGCCGCTCCCAGTCAGCTTTTTGCCGCTCCCTGCCCTATACATTGCCGTCTGGCGCACTATCTTGCGCTCAAAGGCCACAAAAATTAGGCAGTAAAATCATG
>Ga0209137_1000487_pt1 | contig 42527 bp, 42 predicted proteins | sample SaaInl5LU_22_DNA_FD_184642 | JGI IMG/M metagenome (GOLD analysis project Ga0209137, IMG submission 184642) | Marine microbial communities from expanding oxygen minimum zones in the Saanich Inlet - ESP_105LU_22_DNA (SPAdes) (version 2) | ecosystem: Environmental > Aquatic > Marine > Intertidal... | reverse complement strand
ATTGATTTGCAATACGTTTGGCTATTTTGGCGGATTCAAAATTCAACTCATAGACCAAATGTTCCATGTTATAATCTGCCATCGCAATGGAGGTTCCTGAAAAGGTATTGGTTTCCACGATATCGGCACCAGCATCAAAATATTTACGATGAATTTCGGCAATAGCATCGGGTTGTGTCAAACTCAATAGATCATTGTTTCCTTTTAGAGAGGTTGGGTAGTCTTTAAAACGTTCCCCTCTATAATCTTCTTCAGAAAAATTATAATCTTGAAGCATGGTACCCATGGCACCATCTAAAATCAAGATTCGTTTTTGTAATTCGCTATAAATGTTTGACATCCTAAATTGAGTTTTTCTAAATATTTATACTAATGCTTTTACAACCGCTTTTGGGGCTTCTTTCCGACTGCCATCAAATCCATCAATGCCACTGACTGTGGTGTATTTTAAAACAAATCGTTTACCAGGATTGAGTATTTTATAGGCGGCTTGACACATGAGGGTTGCTTCATGAAATCCACAAAGAATGAGTTTTAATTTTCCTGGATAGGTATTGACATCTCCAATTGCAAAAATGCCTGGGATGTTTGTTTGGTAATCGAGTGTATCTACTTTAATGGCGTTTTTTTCGATCTCAAGACCCCATTTACCAATAGGACCTAGTTTGGGAGACAGTCCAAATAATGGAATAAAACAATCGGTTTCAATTTGGGTATCTTCACCATCTTTGGTAACGACTACATGTTGGACATTATCTTCTCCACCTATTTTGGTAACCACCGCAGGAGTGATGAGATTAATTTTTCCTGAAGCCGTCAAGTCTTGTACTTTTTCTAAAGAATCCAAAGCGCCTCTGAATTCATTACGGCGATGAATCAAGGTAACCTCTTTGGCAACGTCTGTTAAAAAAATACTCCAATCTAAAGCAGAATCGCCACCTCCAGAAATGACAACACGCTTATCGCGGTACACTTCTGGGTCTTTAATAAAATAATTAAGGCCTTTATTTTCATAAAAATCAAGATTTTCAAGATCTGGTTTTCGAGGTTCAAAAGAGCCTAAGCCACCTGCTATTGCGATAATTGGCGCGGCGTGTTTGGTGCCTTTGTTGGTGGTGACAATAAAACTACCATCTTCGAGTTTTTTAATGGTGTCTGCACGCTCACCTAGTGTAAAACCTGGCTCAAATTGCTTTCCTTGTTCTAGTAAATTTTCAGTAAGGTCTCCCGCTAATATTTCAGGAAACCCTGGAATATCATAAATGGGTTTTTTTGGGTACAGTTCTGAACACTGCCCACCTGCTTGCGGAAGTGCATCTATAATATGACATCTCATTTTTAGTAGTCCAGCTTCAAAAACGGTAAAAAGTCCCGTGGGCCCAGCGCCTATTATTAAAATATCTGTTTGAATCATTCTCTATTTTTTTTACTAATTAATCCTTTTGTAAATTCGTTAAGTGTTTGAACTTTCTGCTCAAAATCTCCTTTGATTGTTTTTCTGAATTCGTTCAGATTTTGAACCAAATCATCCACGTTTTCAGGGATGACGTCTTCAAAAAATTGACGCAATCGTTTGGCTGTGGTGGGCGATTGACCGTTGGTTGAAATGGCAATTTTAACATGGCCTTTGGTGACAATGCCTCCCATATAAAAATCACAATAAGGCGGGTTGTCGGCAACATTGACTAGAATATGACGGGCTTTGCAATCGTTATAAACGGCAACATTTACGTCCGGAACGTCTGTAGTTGCAATCACCAAGTGCTTACCTTTTAAATAGGAATCGTTGTAGGTGTCGTGAATTAACTCAACATCAAAAGATTTAGCTAAAGCCAATGTGCCTTCTCTAAACATTGGAGATACAATCGTCACTTTTGCATCTGGACTCGATTTTAATAAGAAATGTAATTTCTCTTCTGCCACATTTCCACCCCCAATAATGAGGACATGAAGTGCCTTTGCTTTTAGAAAAATAGGGTACAAATTGTTTCTAGTTTCCATTAGTGGTGTATTAAAGAATCGATTTGTACTTCTTTTGAAATGGAGTCCAATTGAACCCTATTGGAAACGACGTCCCCAATCACAATGATAGCTGGAGAACTTAGTTGTTGTTCTGACACAACAGCCTCGATCGTTTGAACCGTTCCAAAGCCTGATTTTTCATGATCTGTTGTTCCATTCTGAATGATGGCAACGGGCGTGTGTTCTTTTCCTGCTTTAGAAAACACATTGACTATTTCGCTTAATTTACCCATCCCCATTAATATGACAATGGTTGCCGTTGATTGGGCAGCTAGCGAAATGTCAGATGAAAGCTGGTGCATTTTGGTCGTGCCTGTGATGACCCAAAAACTTTCAGAAACGTGGCGGCTTGTTAAAGGAATTCCTTGACCTGCGGGCACTGCCAAGGCAGAGGATATCCCTGGAACTACTTCCGTTTGTAAGTCATTTTGTTGCGCAAATTCAATTTCTTCAGAACCGCGTCCAAACACAAAAGAATCCCCTCCTTTGAGCCTTACAACATGCCCATGACGCTGTGCTTTTGCAACAATTAGGTCGTTGATTTGTTCTTGTTGATAAGAATAACAACCGCGGCGTTTACCCACAAAAATCACCTCAGCACTACTAGAAGCATACTCTAAAAGTTCTGGATTGACTAGGGCATCATATAAAATAACATTCGCGGTACTGATGGCTTTGATGGCTTTTAAGGTAATCAATTCTGGGTCGCCAGGACCTGCACCCACAACCGTCAATTTTGGATGTCGAGACACCCGTTCGATAGAATTAAGTGTCCAGATCATTTTTTCTAAATTCTTTTAGGGTTGTTAAAAATTGATTGGCTGTATTAATGTAGTTTTTAGCAAATGACTCTGAAGGTTCGTTTTTGTTAATTTGATATATAAGCTCGGCAAACGTGGCGCCTAAAGAGATCATATTTGTAGATACAAAGACCTCATCAAATTGATTGATAATAGATGCTTGTGTATTTGTAGAGTGGTCTTTTGACAGCAACAATGCTTTGGCAGAATTAACCATCGAGCTGTACGCAAAATAGATGGCGTTGTTGTAGGCTTTTGTTTCAAAAGCGGCACGTGCATTGGTTATCTTTTCTTCACTTTCTAAAAAGAGTGTAGAGATTAAATCGATGACGACTCCAGCACATTCGCCAATTCCAATGGCTTTTTGATAGGAGTGGTTTGAACCCCAATCAATATAGTCTTCGGTTGTCAAATTTGTACTATCGGATAGCGGCTTCAATAGGTTATAAAAATACTTTTCCCCTTGAATGGTATAATAATTATAAAATGTTTTTTGATCCGAGTTCAGTTGATAATCATCAAGAATCAATCGCAAGGCTTGTGGCCCTCGTTTGCTTGGAATTTTGATGACTTTATCTGCAAATCGACCGCTCCCATTGCCTGAGTTCCCACCCCCTAATAACACTTGAAGTGCTGGAGCGACGCGGCTATCTTTGGTTTTTATGGACATCCCTTGAAAACCAATGTTTGCCATATTATGCTGACCACATGCATTCATACATCCACTAATTTTTATAACTAAATCTTTGTTATTTAGGTATGTAGGATATTCTGTTTTGATTACATTTTCAAGTTCACGAGCTATCCCCGTACTACTTGAAATCCCTAAATTACAAGTGTCTGTACCCGGGCAAGCTGTAATATCTACGGCTTTATTATACCCTAATTCCGTAAATCCTAATTTCTCTAATTCGGTGTAAACAACAGGGATTAAATCTTCTCTCACAAAAGGAATCACTATGTTTTGACGTAAGGTCAAACGCAATTCACCTGCTGCATAAGTTTCAACTAAATTTGCCAATGCTCTTGCTTTGTCGGTATAAAAATCACCGAGTAAGACTTTAATTCCAATCGCTTTATAACCCGTTTGTTTTTGTGGAATCAAGTTGGTTGATTTCCATAATTCATAAGTTTTTTGATCTTTTATTTCAACTTTCGGCGCCTCAATTTCTACAGCTTTAGATATCGGAAAGTCCTCATGATTTATGGGAACACTTTGGAGTTCAATGGCGTTTTGTTCTGTTTCAATAAGTGCTCTGAAAGCTTCCAAACCAATTGATTTTAAAAGAAATTTCATGCGCGCTTTGGAACGGCTTTTACGTTCGCCATGACGGTCAAAAACACGCAATACGCCTTCCATCAACGGGATGATTTGATCGGTTGGTAAAAAGCTATAAAGTTCATCTGCATGACGCGGCTGAGACCCCAATCCACCACCAATCATGACTTTAAAACCTCGAATGTTATTTTGGATTTTAGCAATAAAACCAAGATCGTGAATGTAAGACAAACCGGTATCTTTATCTGAGGACGAAAAAGAAACTTTGAATTTTCGTCCCATTTCTTGACAAATCGGATTTCTCAAAAAGAATTTAAAAAGTGCATCTGCATAAGGAGATACATCAAAAGGTTCATCAATATCAAAACCTGCGGTTTCTGAAGCGGTGACATTTCTAACGGTGTTTCCACAGGCTTCTCTTAAAGTAACATTATCACGTTCTAACTCTGCCCAAAGTTCTGGCGTACGGTTCAAATCGACATAATGAATTTGAATGTCTTGACGGGTTGTAATATGCAGTCGACCACGAGAATATTCGTCGGAGACTTCTGAAATACGATGCAATTGATGGCTTGATATTTTCCCATACGGAATTTTAATTCGAATCATTTGCACGCCTTGTTGGCGTTGTCCATAGACCCCTCTAGCGAGACGCAGGCTTCTGAATTTTTCTTCGTCGAGTTTCCCTTCTTTAAATTGCTCAATCTTATTGGCTAATTCAATGATGTCTTTTTCGACAACTGGATTTTCTATTTCAGTTCTAAAACTTTGCATTCTTTTTTCTTATTGGATGAATCCTGCGCCTGCAGTTGTATTTGTTTGCGGATCAATGATGATAAAAGAGCCGTTGGTTCTATGATTTTTAAAGGCATCATAGAAAATTGGTTTGTTGAGTTTAAAAGATACGAGGGCGATATCGTTTAAATCTAACTGACTAACGCCTTCAATAATACCTGAAAAATCTGTTTTGATGGTATGGTGAATGCGGTCAACTTTCGCCAGTACTTTATTGACTCCATGTTGAATTATATATTTACTTCCGACAGTTAAAGAATCCTGATCCATCCATGCTATTTTTGCTGTGAGTTGTTTGTCAACCACAGGAGGATTGTCGGTCTTTGTAATCATATCGCCACGACTGATATTAATCTCATCTTCTAAAGTGATGGTAACCGATGATCTTCTAGAAGCTGTTTGTACTTCTTGATCGTAAAAATAAATTGATTTGATTTTGGTTTTGATTTTAGACGGCAGCGCCAATACTCCATCGCCAATACTGAGTTCTCCACCATACACTTTTCCTGCATAGCCTCTAAAATCATGAAATTCCTCTGTTTTTGGTCGGATCACAGATTGAACTGGAAATCTTGGTGTTCCTACATTATAAATATCTTTAAAATCTATGGCTTCTAAATGTTCCAATAATGTCTCACCAGAATACCAAGTCATTGCTTCTGAAGCGTGAACAACATTATCTCCTTTTAAAGCACTAACGGGAATGAAGGTGATCCGCTGATCTTGATAATCGCGTTCTTTTAATAATTGCTGAAAATCTGATTTTATGGTATTATATTTTTCTTCAGAAAAATCCACTAAATCCATTTTATTAATCGCTACTACAACTTCTTTGATACGTAATAAGTTATTGATAAAAAAATGGCGTTTGGTTTGTTCAATCACCCCTTTTCTGGCATCAATAAGAATGATGGCTGCTTGCGATGTTGAAGCGCCTGTTATCATATTTCTTGTATATTCCACATGACCTGGCGTGTCTGCAATGATGTAACTTTTATTGGCGGTTGAGAAATAAATATGAGCCACATCGATGGTGATTCCTTGCTCTCTTTCTGCGACGAGACCGTCCGTTGCAAGCGAAAAATCTAAGTAGTCATACCCTTTTTGCTTGCTTGTTTTTTCGATTGCTTCAATTTTATCACTGGTCAGTGATTTGGTGTCATTAAGCAGTCTTCCTATAAGCGTACTTTTTCCATCATCGACACTTCCTGCTGTTGCTATTTTTAGAACTTCCATATACTATTTATAAACTCTTGATGAGTGTAAATTTTTTGATTAAATGTTTTAAATAAAGGGTTAAAAATACCCTTGTTGTTTACGTTTTTCCATGGCTGCTTCGGAGCGTTTGTCGTCAATTCTGGCGCCACGTTCGGAGATTGTAGAATCTCGGATTTCTTGAACTACAGATGAAATATCAGATGCAGAAGACAACACTGCCGCTGTACAACTCATATCTCCCACAGTTCTGAAACGGATGAGACGTTCTTCAACAACTTCTTCTTCGTCTCTAAAGACAATGGCATCATCGTTTGTCCAAATCATACCGTCTCTAATGAACGTTTTTCGAAGGTGTGCAAAATAGATCGAAGGAATTTCGATTTGTTCGCGTTCGATATAGGACCATACGTCCAGTTCTGTCCAGTTTGAAATTGGAAATACACGTACATTTTGTCCTAATTCAATTTGTCCGTTAAGCATATCAAAAAGTTCTGGACGTTGGCTTTTTTCATCCCATTGTCCAAAGTCATCACGAACAGAGAACACCCGTTCTTTGGCTCTGGCTTTCTCTTCATCGCGTCTGGCACCTCCAATACACGCATCAAATTTGAATTCTTCTATTGCTTCAAGCAGTGTAGTGGTTTGTAAAACATTTCGACTTGAGTAGCGACCTGATTCTTCTTTGACTTTGCCTTGGTCTATGGCGTCTTGGACATTTCTTACAATCAATTCCAACCCTAATTCTTCTGTTAATCGATCTCTGAATTCAATGGTTTCTGGAAAATTATGACCCGTGTCAATATGAAGTAATGGAAAGGGAATTTTAGCAGGATAAAATGCTTTTTGAGCTAGTCGCACTAAAGTGATGGAATCTTTTCCTCCAGAAAATAGTAAGACTGGATTTTCAAACTGTGCCACCACTTCCCTAAAAATATAGATAGCTTCATTTTCAAGTGGATTAATATGGGATGTATTTTTCATTTTATTTTTTTTAATTGTGTAAACCACATTCTCTATTGTCTAATTGTTTGGTTGGATCAAAGTAGTTGAGCTCATTTGACAAACTGTGATCTTTTAGATATTGGTCCAATTCTTTATCTGAAAAATGATAAAATGGACTGACTTTTAATATGCCACCGGCACTGCGAGACACAATCCCAATACTATTCCTAAAAGCTGTCTGTCCCTTTCTAAGGTTAGTAAACCAAACATCAGGTTTGTGTGCTGCCATTGCACGCTTGAAAGGCTCTAGTTTGACTTGCTCGGTAAATAGTTGATGTTTTGGGTCTTCTACTTGTGGGATCCCCAATACCACATCGCGGTGTGCCGCCGTTTGTTTTGGGATGTATAACTGAATGTTTAATTCTAATGTCTCTGTTAATTCTTCGGCATGTTTATACGTACTAGAAGTATTATAACCTGTATCACACCAAATTACTTTTATTGAAGGATTAACTTGTGTTACAAGGTGTAAAATCGCCGATTCATAGGGTCTAAAGTTTGTGGTTACAATTGGAGTTTCCGCATTGTTAAGCGCCCATTGGACAATTTCAATAGGTGTTTTGGTCGCGAGTTCTATATTAATTTTTTCTAAATTCATAATCTGCTGTTATCGGCCCAAGTTAATTTTACTCCAAGCACGTTCATGAAAAAAATAAAGTACCATTTTAGTGACTAGCTCTATAAATCCTATAGAGAATGCTAAGGTCAGTGTCCCTGTAATTGCCCAAGAAATTAGGATGGTATCAAGCGTGCCTATAATTCTCCAACTAATAGTTTTTAGGAGGCTTCTTTTTATATTATCTGCAACGGCTTGAGATTGATTCGTTGGCGTTGCTTTGGATCTGAAAATTTTATTTATAATCACTTTGTACTGTTTTTACTATTTGCAAATCTGTTGTGCTGATTAACCAAATGCTTGATTTAAATCGTTTATAATATCCTTGTGATGTTCCAGTCCGACAGAAACCCTAATGAGTCCGTTGGTAATACTGGCTTCGAGGCAATCTTCTTCAGAAAGTTTACTGTGTGTTGTGGACGATGGATGTGTAACAATTGTTCTAGAATCTCCAAGGTTTGCGGAAAGAGAGCAAAGTTTTATTTTATTTAAAAAAGCTTGCCCAGCTTCAATACCCCCTTTGATTTCAAAAGAAACGACGTTGCCTCCCTTTCGCATTTGCTTTTTAGCAATTTTATACTGTGGATGCGATTTTAAAAAAGGGTATTTAACGACACTAACTTTAGGGTGTTTTTCCAAAAATTTAGCCACTTTTAATGCATTCTTACAATGGCGATCGACACGAACTCCTAAGGTTTCTAAACTTTTAGAAAGTACCCAAGCATTAAAAGGAGACAGTGCGGGTCCTGTGTTTCGTGAAAACAAATAAATTTGATGCAGCAGTTCAGCATTTCCAACTGTAATACCTCCTAATACTCTTCCTTGACCGTCCATTAATTTGGTGGCAGAATGGATGACCAAGTCTGCGCCAAATTTAATAGGGTTTTGCAAATAGGGAGATGCAAAACAGTTATCTATAATGAGTATTAAATTATGTTTTTTAGCAATTTTACCTAAAGCTTCTAAATCCAAAATATCAACTGCTGGATTTGTAGGACTTTCAGCATAAATAACTTTCGTATTGGGTTGAATCAGACTTTCGAGAGTCTCTAATTGATCTACTTTGAAATAAGAGGTTTCAATATTCCATTTTGGAAAAAATTTGGTAAACAGCGAATGTGTAGAGCCAAAAACAGATTGGCAAGACACAATGTGATCTCCTGAGTTTAATAAGGCTGCAAAGGTCGAAAAAACTGCTGCCATTCCAGAAGCAAAGGCAAAGCCTGCTTCGGCACCTTCCATAGTTACAACTTTATCGATAAATTCTGAAGTATTTGGGTTTGAAAATCGACTGTAAATATTTTGGTCGTTTTCTTCAGCAAAGGATGCGCGCATGTGTTCTGCGTCCTCAAACACAAAACTGGAAGTTAAAAATAAAGGCGTCGAGTGTTCTCCGTAGTTGGTACGATCTAACTGTTGGCGAATGGCATCGGTTTCAAAATGTTTTGGGGTCATAATTTTGAGTTTTTTTATCAATCTAAATCAATAAACTTCTTGTGGTTTAAAAACAGTTTCTAAGATGGCTTCTAGTTGTTCATATTCAATTAAAAAGGCATCATGTCCGTGAATGGATTGAATTTCGGAAATTAAAACTGAGTCTTTATGTGACTTTAGATCTACATAGGTGTCCCAATTTTCTTTGGCTTTAAAAAACAAATCAGAATTGATTGTAACTATATGAATGTTGGATTTTATTTTTGAAGCCACTTCAACAAAATCGCCATTATCTTGTGTAATATCAATCGTTTTTAGCACTTGGTTCATCATCTTATAAGCAGCCAACTGAAACCGATCGTTAAGTACGTTTCCGTGGTAATTTAACCAGCTTTCAACAGCGAATACATTTTCATCTTTTTGCAGAATGCGATCAAATTTTGCTTTAAACGATTCAGGTGTTCGGTACAGTGACATGGCATGCATACGTGCATCTACCAAAGGTTGTGACGAATTGTTTAATATTTGTTCTTGAATATAGCAATTGGCTATGAGCCAATCGGTTGACTTCCAATCCGAGGCAATCGGAACAAGATGTTCAATTAAATTCGGCTTGAGAGCGGCAAGTTCCCATGCCAACCCACCTCCTACAGAACCTCCTATCACTGCATAAAGCTGAGTGATTTTAAGTTGATCTAAAGCAATTGCAAAAATTTTAGCAATGTCAGATGCTGTAAAATCTTTGTAATTTTCGATTAAATTACTTGGAACTTGATCGAATCCATTTCCTGGAATATTAAATGCCAGTACCGTAAACACATTGGTGTCAATGACTTTATTAGGCCCTACAATTGGATTCCACCACCCTCCTTTTCCAGTCACATTAGAGTTCCCCGTAAGTGCGTGGTTGATCATTACTATAGGTGCCTCATGTAATGGTTTTCCAAATAGCTGGTAAGACAACGTTATTGCAGTCGTCTTACCAGGTTTGGTTGTGTATTTTAGGAGTATGTTTTGTAGTGTACTACTCATTGGGGTGTGCTAAAAAATTATGCAAAAACAGTTTTAACCACCTTGAAAGCTTCTCTCAAATCTGATTTTAAATCTTCTACATTTTCGAGACCAACTGACAAACGAATTAAATCTTTGGTAACACCCGTTGTTTCTTGTGCAGCATCATCTAATTGTTGATGCGTTGTACTTGCCGGGTGAATAATCAAGGATTTTGTATCTCCAATGTTTGCTAATAACGAAAATAACTTGGTTGTATCGGCAATGGTTTTAGCAGCTTCAAAGCCTCCTTTGACGCCAAAAGTGACAATACCACTTTGACCATTTGGTAAATATTTGTCAGCTAATGCTTTGTAAGGACTTGATTTTAAACCAGGATAATTAACCCACTCTACATCTTCTTGTTTTTGTAACCATTGGGCTAGTTCCAGTGCATTTTGACTGTGCTTTTGGATGCGAATTTCGAGTGTTTCTAAACCTTGAATGATTTGAAATGCGTTGAATGGGCTTAATGCAGCTCCATAGTCTCTTAAGCCTTCAATTCTAACTTTCGCAATAAAAGAAGCTGCTCCAATTACGTCGTTATAAACAAGTCCGTGGTATCCTGCAGAAGGTTCTGTAAATTCAGGGAATTTACCATTACCCCAATCAAAGGTTCCTGCATCAATAATTGCACCACCTAAAGCCGTTCCATTTCCATTGATATACTTTGTAAGAGATTGAATGACGATATTTGCACCGTGAGCAATTGGATTTAATAAATAAGGAGTCGCTACTGTATTATCTACAATTAAAGGGACTTTATATGCTTTTGCTTCTTTAGAAATTGCTTCGATATCGAGAACATCTAATTTTGGATTTCCAAGAGATTCAATAAAAAAGGCTCTTGTATTTTCTTGAGCAGCAGATTTAAAATTTTCTGGAATTGAAGGATCTACAAAAGTCGTGGTAATTCCATGTCTTGGAAGCGTTACACTTAACAAATTGTAAGTACCTCCATATAAACTACTTGAGGCTACAATATGGTCGCCTGCTTTGAGCAAGGTTAAAAGACTGGTTGCAATGGCTGCGGTTCCTGATGCAGTGACCACTGCTGCAATGCCTCCTTCTAAAGCTGCTAAACGCTGCTCAAGAATATCGTTTGTTGGATTGTTTATACGGGTATAAATGTTTCCAGGTTCTGCCAATGCAAATAAATTAGCTGCATGGTCCGAGCTATTAAATACATAGGCAGTAGATTGATAAATAGGAACGGCTCTTGTTCCTCCATTTTCTGACACATTGTGTCCGGCGTGCAACGCTTGGGTTGCGAATTTTTGAGTACTCATTTTTCTAGTTTTTTTGAGTTAATACATTAATTAAACCAAAAGCCAAATGCACTTTACAAAAAGTGTACTTATTAGAAAAATGTTATAAAGAAATCATAATTACAGAACTGTAATTAGGTTTAGTTATCTATCTAATTTTCGATTAATAAATCAAAAATCAAGTAGAATTTAGCACCTTCTTTACAAATTAAAGGGTTGCTAAGGCTTCAACGGGTCTAATCCCTCCACCTTTCTTGATAACATCTCAGTAAGCTATTGAACTTTGTTGCTGCAAATATTCAATAATAAAATACTAATAACCAAATTATTTTCGGTAAAAATTAATTATTTTTATTTGAAGATAAAAATTTTCGTCTAATTATGGTTTCTACCGATTTATTTTCTATTCTGCTTTCAAGCCACGATAAAACATCTAAATACAAAAAGGCGCGCCTTTCGTAAGGGTCTTCTTCTAACCTTTTTAGTTTGGCATGAAGTTCTTTAAAAGCGGCTTTAATTTCTTGTGGATAGATGTCTCCTAATTGTTTTAAAAACTTAATCATTTCCTTTTGCACGAAATACAGATCTTCCATTTTAATCAAAAACTTGTAAGTACTTTTGATCAGCGATTCCAAATTGTAATCCAATCCAGCTTCATAATGTGCAACCAAATTTAAAATTCGTGAGAAACATAAAAGGTCTTCACGCATTTGAAGAGATTTATTACTGATAATTTTATCTAAGAACTCAATACATTTTTGATGTTCCCCTATTCCAAAATATAAACTTGCAATTTTATAATAAAACACCATCACATGGTGTTCATCGATACGTGATTTATGTTTGCGTATTCCTTCTAAAGTTTCAGGAATTAACGGAAGCCCTTCTTTAAAAGTACCTTCCATAAAATGGACGTTAAATTTATTGGACCCAACGTACAAAAAGGTAAGACTCTGAACATTATCATCTTTTGGAAACCCTTCTTCTTTTGTAGTTTCTATAAGAGTTGTGAGAGTTTCTTTAAACTTTCGGTGTTGTTTAATAAAAAATAAGGCTTCTAACAAGTTCTGATATCCATTTAGGAAAAATACGGGATTGAGCTTAATCATTCCTGGGTGTTCATGAAAAAGATTTACCCATTGCATAGAATATTTGTAACAGCCCAAAAAGTCTTGAATTAGAAAACTGTACCACAAATGAGACTTATAGAGCCATAATTTTTCTCTAAATCCAAGTTCAGAAATTTTATACACAGGCAAGCGATCGTTAAAATACTTAGTGATTTTATCATATTCTGAAGCTTGCTTGACAAAACCCGTTTTCAAAAAAACACCATACAGTTGAAGAGATAAATTGGAGAGTTTACTTGCCAATAAATTATTTTGACTTAACTCTTTGGCTTGAATAGTTAATTCATCCGCTCGATTACTAATACTTCGGGTGATATACTGACCTTCAATTACTTTTTCTAATTCAATAATTTCATAGGCGATGTTTTTTTCTTCGTTAGCCACTGCCAAGGACTTGGCTTTGTCCAATATTTTTAAGCTTTGGGTATAAAGACCTTTATGATATAAAATCGTTGCAAAATCTAGCTGCTCTCGGATTTGAATTCTAATATTTTGATGGGAAGGATTTAATCGCAAACTAATCAATATCTGCTTGTACAAATGGGCTTTAAGATTTGATAACTGTTCTTTTTTAACAAAGCCATGTTTCAAAATCGCAGATTCATCATATATCTTTAATTTTTGCAAAACTGTAAAGAGTAATAAAAACTTAGAATCTTCATTTACACCTATCCGACCCACATAAAGTTTAAATTGTCTTTTTTCAGATTTGGACAACGACTTTATTAACACAAATAAATTATCTTTTAGCTCTTTAGTCATAGTATAAATATTGACATATAATGTTGTATATTAGCTCCTTAATTGACATAAGGCAGTGTTATACATCGTAAAAAAATATGATGAACGCCTCATTTGAAAGAACCAAAATATAAATTCGTATCACAATACAAAAATATATTCTAAGAAATGTCTAACTCACAAATCCAAATCTTTGACACAACACTTCGCGATGGCGAGCAAGTTCCTGGCTGTAAGCTGAATACATCCCAAAAGATAATTATTGCTAAACAGCTCGATTTATTAGGGGTTGATATTATTGAAGCGGGGTTTCCTGTTTCAAGCCCAGGAGACTTTAAATCCGTTGAGGAAATTTCTAAAATCGTTAAAAACGCCACTGTATGTGGATTGACTCGATCGGTTGAAAACGATATTAAAGTCGCTGCTGAGGCACTTAAATACGCTAAAAAACCTAGAATTCACACTGGGATTGGAACTTCAGATTCTCATATTATTCATAAATTTAAATCTAATAAAGATGCCATTATAGAGCGTGCTGTAAGAGCCGTTTCATATGCAAAATCTTTTGTAGAAGATGTTGAGTTTTATGCCGAAGATGCTGGACGAACTGATAACGAATATTTAGCACGTGTCTGTGAAGCAGTGATCAAAGCGGGAGCTACAGTCTTGAACATTCCCGATACTACAGGATATTGTTTACCACAAGAATATGGTGCCAAAATCAAGTATCTAAAAGAAAACGTAAAAGGAATTGACAAGGCGATTATATCCTGTCATTGCCATAACGATTTAGGACTTGCCACGGCCAATTCTATAGAAGGAATTGTAAATGGGGCTCGCCAGATAGAATGCACCATAAACGGCATTGGAGAACGAGCTGGAAATACTGCTTTGGAAGAAGTGGTGATGATTTTGAAGCAGCACCCCTATTTAAATTTAGACACCAACATTAACACAACCATGTTGTATGGAATCAGCCAATTAGTTTCTGAGAGCATGGGGATTTACACCCAACCAAACAAGGCAATTGTAGGCGCCAATGCGTTTGCACACAGTTCTGGAATCCACCAAGATGGGGTGATTAAAAATCGTGAAACTTATGAGATTATCGATCCTAAAGACGTTGGGGTTACAGAATCTGCAATTGTACTCACTGCCAGAAGTGGTCGTGCAGCTTTAGCCTACAGAGCTAAAAACGTTGGTTATGAACTGACAAAACTTGAATTGGATATTGTCTATGCAGAATTCTTAAATTTTGCGGATACTAAAAAAGAAGTTGTCGATTCAGACATTCATCAAATTATAAAAAACAGTAAGATTTACAAATAAATTGAATTCTCATTAATGAAAAAGACCTTATTTGATAAAGTTTGGGATGCCCATGTCGTTGATTCAGTTCAAGATGGACCTCAAGTTTTGTACATAGACAAACACTTGATACACGAAGTAACAAGCCCACAAGCTTTTAATGAATTGTTGGAGAGAGACATTCCTGTGTTTAGACCCAGTCAGATTGTTGCGACAGCGGATCACAACACACCAACGTTGGACCAACACTTGCCTGTCAGAGACGAATTGTCGCGAAAACAACTCGCACAACTCTCTGAAAATTGCAATAATAACAATATTACGCTTTATGAGTTAGGACATAAATATAATGGAATAGTACATGTCATGGCGCCGGAGTTAGGCATCACCCAACCGGGAATGACCATGGTATGTGGCGACAGCCACACGTCTACACACGGAGCCTTTGGAACCATTGCTTTTGGGATTGGAACCAGTCAAGTAGCTCAAGTATTTGCGAGTCAATGCTTACTTTTAACAAAACCAAAGAGCTTGCGCGTCACCGTCAATGGAACCCTCAAAAATGGAGTGCTTCCAAAAGATGTCATTTTATATATCATATCAAAATTGGGAACCAATTCTGGGACGGGTTATTTTTGTGAATATGCGGGAGACGTCTTTCAAAACATGAGTATGGAAGGCCGAATGACCGTTTGTAATATGAGTATTGAAATGGGGGCTCGAGGTGGTATGATTGCGCCAGACGAGACCACATTTGAATATGTTAAGGGACGTGAATTTGCTCCGAAAGACGATGCTTTTGACGCCAAAGTCGCCTATTGGAAAACACTTCCAACCGATGAAGGTGCGGCTTTTGACAAGGAATATTATTTTGATGCAGAAGACATCGAACCAATGGTCACTTACGGGACCAACCCTGGAATGGGTATTAAAATATCGGAAACAATTCCTGTGGACAACGACCCTTCTTTTAAGAAGTCCTTGCAATACATGAATTTTGAAGCTGGAGAATCCCTAATTGATACGCCGATTAATTTTGTGTTTATTGGAAGTTGTACAAATTCAAGAATTGAAGATTTTAGAGTCGCAGCCGATTATATCAAAGGAAAGCAAAAAGCCAAAAATGTCACGGCATGGTTGGTGCCTGGAAGCAAGCAAGTTGAAACTCAAATTATTGAAGAAGGATTAAAAGACATTTTTACCGCTGCTGGTTTTGAATTGAGACAACCAGGGTGCTCTGCATGTTTGGCAATGAATGACGATAAGATTCCACAAAACGAATACTGCGTTTCTACCTCCAACCGAAATTTTGAAGGGCGTCAAGGTCCAGGCTCAAGAACCATTTTAGCAAGTCCTTTAGTGGCCGCCGCCACTGCTGTTGAAGGAAAAATTATAGACATCACAAAACACTTAAATTAATGGAAAAATTTACCACACACACCACACAAGCAGTTCCATTAAACATTGCGAATATTGATACCGATCAAATCATACCTGCACGTTTTTTAAAAGCAACAGACAAAAAAGGGTTTGGCGATAATGTATTTAGAGATTGGCGTTTTGACAAGTTGGGAAATCCAAATTCAGAATTCACATTAAACAACCCTATTTACTCTGGAAGTATTCTCATTGCAGGCGATAATTTTGGCTGTGGATCTAGCCGTGAACATGCCGCTTGGGCACTTGTTGGGTATGGGTTTAAAGTTATCGTGTCTAGTTTTTTCGCAGACATTTTTAAAGGGAACGCTTTAAATAATGGCTTGTTGCCCGTCCAAGTTTCTGAGAAGTTTTTGAGTCAACTCTTTGCGGCCATTGAAGCGGACGCAACGACTCAGTTTGAAGTCAATTTAGAAACACAAACAATCCGCATCAAAGGAACCGACCTCAGTGAGGGATTTGAGATTGATCCTTACAAAAAAACATGTATGATTAATGGCTATGATGACATTGATTATTTATTAAGTAAAAAAGAACTTATAGAAGCATTTGAGCTTCAAAAAACATATTGATATGAACTTAAAAATCGCTGTATTATCAGGAGACGGCATTGGGCCGGAGGTGACGGAACAAGCCGTAAAAGTATTAAAAGCTATTGCGGTCAATTTTGACCACAACTTTAAATTTACCCCTGCACCCGTAGGTGCTACCGCTATTGATCAAGTGGGGGATCCACTTCCGGAGAGCACGCTTGATATTTGTAAATCAAACGACACCATCTTATTTGGTGCGATTGGACATCCAAAATACGACAATGATCCATCGGCAAAAGTACGTCCAGAGCAAGGGCTTCTAAAACTTCGTAAAGAATTGGGCTTGTATGCAAATGTGAGACCCGTCAAAGCCTATGAGACTTTACTGAGCAAATCGCCTTTAAAGAAAGACCGAATCCAAGGAACAGATATCAGTATCTATCGAGAATTAACAGGCGGTATCTATTTTGGTGAAAAGAAAATCAGTGCCGATGGCAACACCGCATCAGATTTGTGTGAGTACTCACGCTATGAGATTGAACGCATTGCACGTTTGGCATTTGTGGCAGCCAAATCAAGACGCCAAAAAGTGACTTTAATTGACAAAGCCAATGTATTAGAAACGTCTCGTCTGTGGCGAAAAGTGGTAGGGGAAGTTGCTAAAGACTACCCAGAAATTGAGTTAGATTTCTTATTTGTGGACAATGCGGCCATGCAAATGATTCTGAACCCTACACAGTTTGACGTCATCCTGACCGAAAACCTGTTTGGAGATGTTATTAGCGACGAAGCAAGCGTTATTGGAGGCTCTATAGGTCTGTTGGCTTCTGCGTCTGTTGGTGATAAGCATTCGATGTTTGAGCCCATCCATGGCTCGTATCCACAAGCCGAAGGCAAAGGAATTGCCAATCCTATTGCGTCCATATTATCTGCAGCAATGCTGCTGGATCATTTTGAACTTTTTAAGGAAGCTGAATTGATACGCACTGCCGTTGAGAAATCCTTGCAACTCCACATTACAACCCCCGATTTGAATACAAAATTTGATTATGTCACTACTTCTAAAGTAGGAGATTTTATTGAAGACTTTATAAACAACCCGAACGACTCCAATTTGAATTTTACAAATATGCATTTGGGACAGTCCACGATTATATAAGACGTTAGCAGCCTTCTAACGGCTGACTAAAAAATTATAAAACGAACACCCCCTGTAAGGCCTTCTTTACAGGGGTTTTTTGTGGGCAATTCTGAAGTGTTTCTGCCTCTTTGATTTATTTATTTTAAAAAGCAAGTAATTATAAATCAGGTATTTAACTTTAAATTTTGACGCTTATTTTTTGGGGAACTTAAAAAAATGTTTTAAGTTTGGGTGATGACGACCCCCAAATCTGAATCTTCAAAGTCATTTCACCGAAGTTTTAGATGTTGTTTTATTGAATTACAAAATACACTTGGGAACTAGAGTGACACAATACACGCCGATTTGGGATATATTGAACCACTCCAAACAAGATATAATTGAAATATAAACCACTAGTGTTTATATACACTAGTTGGCAGTAAGTTGAACAAATTCTATGGATAGATTTAATCATTATAGAAATTCATACGAAAATGAATTAAAGAAAAAAGATGACCTTGATAAGTCAATCAACATTCCGATTTTGATTGTTACCTTGATTTTTGGAGCAGTATCTTATTTTACAAAAAGTTTGAATTACGACTGTTTAAAGCCTATTGATTATGTGATTTTAGGATTAATTGGACTGACATTTATAATTTTATGTGTCGGAATTTTTAGAATTATAATATCATATAACAACGGAATTAAAGGCTATGAATATGAAATAACAGGTTCTGCTAAAGATTATAAAAAATACAGAGAAGAATTGTCTGAATTTTATGATGAGAAAGAAAAAAAAGTAGAATCTGAATTTGAGGAATCTTTAATAACGAACTTTATCGAATGTATAGATTCAAATACTGATTTAAATATTTTTAGAACGTTCCAATTATTTTTAGCGAAAAAGAATATTATAATCTCTTTAATAATAACATTTATCACATTTATTGTGTTTCTTTTAAAACAAATAATATGAGCAAAAACAAACCGAAACCACCACCAAAACCGCCAAAACCACCTACGAATAGAGTGGTTAAAAGCAATAAACCGAAAATAACACCGAAATCAAGTGGTGGAAAAAAATAAAACCTACTGCCAACAATGTATAAAAATAATTGCGGTTTAGTACTTTGTCAAAGGTAGTTACGTATTTGCTACGTCTGAATTTCCTGCGGAAATTCCTCGCAGGCAAACCCGCAACTATTCTTATACGAGACCGTTGTAAAACATTTGCGCCAACCATAAATGAAATATGAGCTTCTAAATAGAAAAAATATGAAAGAATTAAAAATCATTGGAATCTTTTTCTTAATTTGAATATGCTTTTCTTGTAATGATGATGACGAATTGACTCAAGAACAAGAAGCGCAAAATTTAAATCAACTATTTTCTGAAATTGAAAATTTGGCTACCAGCGAAAACTGTAATGATTCAATAGAGTGGACTTTTACAAGTTACGGAAGTAAAGCTTGTGGAGGTCCGATTGGTTTTATAGCTTATTCAACAAATATTGATACAGACCTGTTTCTTGAAAAAATTGAAGAACATAGAACTGCACAGCAAGAATTTAATGAAAAATGGGGAATAATAAGTGACTGTTCTGTTCCATCACAACCAAGTGGAGTAGTGTGTGAAAATGGGAGTCCATTATTTGAATATTAAAACTACACACAACAATGGCTATAAGTAATTGCTTGCCTGCCTGTCGGCAGACAGGTTCTCGCCTACTTCTGAAAATCCCTGCCTGCTGCAAACAGAGATTCGTGCGGTAGCGAGGAAATCGAAGAGTCGACGAAGTCAACCCGCTGCGTATTCTCTGACTTGGATGTACATAAAAAAAATCAAAAAAAAAAGTCCCGCAAATTGCGGGACTTTTTTACAGTTTAATGGTTTTGCCTTTTTCATTTTTAAAATGAAATTCTAGATATGTGTAAGCATCTCTTGGCATTACTTTAACCCATTTTTTATGTTCAAAATACCATTTTGTACGTATGGATGGGAAGCCTTTTGTAATAAAGGCTGCTATAAAAGGGTGTGTGTTTAAAGTCACTTTTTTATAGCCTTTTTTCATAATTTGATCCAGCTGGTGATTAATTTTATCAATCAAAACAATGGGTGCTTCTACTTCTGCTCCATTAAGACCATTGGGATTTGCTTCCTTAGTTTTAATGTTCATTACAGGGCGAACCCTTTGTCTTGTGATTTGAATTAACCCAAACTTGCTTGGAGGTAATATTTTGTGTTTGGCTCTATCGTCTTTCATCTCATTTCTAAGATGATCAAAGAGTTTTTTGCGATTCTCTGCTTTGTTCATGTCAATAAAATCTACCACAATAATACCGCCCATATCACGCAATCTAAATTGGCGTGCGAGTTCGGTTGCAGCAAGGATATTGACTTCTAAAGCAGTCGCTTCTTGATTTCTTTCTTTACTTGAACGGTTTCCGCTATTGACATCTACCACATGAAGGGCTTCTGTGTGCTCTATAATTAAATAGGCACCTCGCGCCATTGATACGGTTTTTCCAAATGAAGTTTTAATTTGTCTTTCGATCCCAAATTTTTCAAAAATGGGTGTTTTTGGATTGTGATACTTCACAATCGCCTCTTTGTGAGGTGCAATTTCATGAACATAATCTTTAATTTGATTGAAAAGCAAATCGTCATCAACCGTAATACCTGTAAAGGTATCATTGAAAATGTCTCTAAGAATAGAGGACGCTTTATTCATTTCACCGAGTACTTTACTTGGTGTATGCGCGCGTGGAATTGCTTTACAAATAGATTCCCATTTGGCATATAAGTCTTGAAGGTCTTTATCGAGTTCTGCAACTTTTTTATCTGTTGCAACGGTTCTGATAATGACTCCAAATCCTTTGGGAGTAATGCTTCTTACAAGACGCTTTAGGCGTTCTTTTTCTTTTCTACTTTCAATTTTTTGAGAAATTGAGATGCGATCAGAAAACGGAACCAGTACCAAATAGCGACCAGCAAGTGAAATTTCGGAACTAATTCTAGGTCCTTTTGTTGAGATTGGTTCTTTTGCAATTTGAACCAAAATAGATTGGTTTGACTTTATAATTTCGTCAATACTACCATCTTTTTTAATGTCTTCTTCAAAAGTAAAGTTTTTTAAAGAGTAATCTTTTAGTTTACCTGTGCTTACACGTTTCATGAATTTCATAAGTGTTGGAAGCTTAGGCCCTAAATCATGGTAATGCAAAAATGCATCTTTATGATACCCTACATTTACAAATGCAGCGTTGAGACCCGGAACAGACTTTCTTACTTTGGCTAAAAACACATCGCCAACAGAAAATTTGTTGTTATCTTCGTCGTTTTGAAATTCAATTAGTTTTCCATCTTTTAATAAGGCAAAATCAACATTGTCTGAATTAGATCGAATTATTAATTCTTTATTCATGAGTGTTAATTTATATCCATACACGAATGTATAGATGGATTATAAAAATATTTTTCTTGATTCATTCTTACAGATGACTGTAAGAGTATAACCTTTAGTAATGAAAACATCTGTATGTTTCAACACTAAGGTTTGACAGGATTTAATCCAGTAAATTCATGTATTCAGCAAGGTGGAACTGAATTTTAGCACGAATTTGATATCAAAGAACGTTCTGATAATAACCCGAAAAAGTAGCATAGCTACTTTTTCAAATTATTTCTTCTTGTGACGGTTAGCGCGACGTCTTTTTTTACGCTTATGCGTTGCTACCTTATGTCTTTTACGTTTTTTACCGCTTGGCATAAATGAGATTTTTTAAAATTAGTTTATAAATAATTAGTTTACTTTAACCTTTGATTTTACACCTTCGATAAACACTTTTGAAGGCTTAAACGCTGGGATGTTGTGTGCTGGAATCTTAATAGATGTATTTTTTGATATATTTCTACCAATTTTTTCAGCTCTCGTTTTGATAATAAAGCTACCAAATCCTCTTAGATAAACATTTTCTCCAGACTCTAACGATCCTTTAACTTCACTCATAAAAGATTCAACAGTTGCTAATACATCTCCTTTTTCAATTCCTAAATCGTTGGAAATTTTAGCTACAATTTCAGCTTTAGTCATTTTATTTCTTATTTAAATTAATGTTTTTTTAATAGGCTTGCAAATATATGTATTTTATATTCAATATTTCAAACCTAAAGAATTAAAATTAAATATATTAAAAGATTATTTTTGTGGCTCAACCAATTTCAAAATGAACTTTCATTCCATATTAACTAGCTGGTATTCAGTAAATAAAAGAATATTGCCTTGGCGCAGTTCGAAAAACCCTTACAATATCTGGCTGTCAGAGATTATATTACAACAAACACAAGTCAAACAAGGGCAACCTTATTACGAAGCTTTTTTAGCAAACTATCCCACTGTTAAATCATTGGCAGAAGCTTCTGAAACTGAAGTTTTAAACTTGTGGCAAGGGCTCGGCTATTACTCTCGTGCTCGAAATTTACATTTTACTGCAAAACATATCACTGAAAATCTAAATGGTGAATTCCCTAAAAACTATAAATCATTGTTGGACCTCAAAGGAGTTGGCGACTATACGGCCAGTGCCATCGCTTCTATCTGTTATGAGGAACCTGTGGCTGTTGTGGATGGTAATGTGTATAGAGTCTTATCAAGATATTATGGAATCGACACTCCAATTAACAGTACAGAAGGCGTCAAACAATTTAAAAAATTAGCACAGTCGCTGCTCCCCAGTTCTAATTTTGGAGATTATAACCAAGCTGTTATGGAATTTGGATCGCAACAGTGCAAGCCTCAGTCGCCTAATTGCGAGTTGTGTCCATTTGCTTCCTCTTGCAAAGCCTACGCGACTGGAACTGTCAAATCCTTACCTGTTAAACTCAAAAAAATATACGTTACTAAAAAGTATTTTAATTTTTTGGTATTCGATTCGAATGATCATAAAACCTCCCTTGAACAACGCACAGAAAAGGGGATTTGGCAACAACTGTATCAATTCCCCCTAATCGAAACAGCTGATTCAGTGTCTGAAAAAGAGTTTTTAATTCGTCTGAGCGAGTCAAATATAATTAAAGAACCCTTACAAAAACTATTACTTTTTAACGCCGAAGATATTATTCATAAACTATCACATCGCGAATTGCATATCAAGTTTTGGATCCTAAAAACAGAAACCGTTGCTAGAAATGCTGTGAAATGGGCAGACATCAATAACTATCCAGTGCCAGCTGTGATCGAACGGTTTATAAAGAATTTTTATAATTAAGTATGTGCTTTTACATTTTTTAGATATCTTTATATAATTAATTTTGTTTCAAATCTATTCACTCATAAACGAACTATCATGTCAGGAACACTAAATAAAGTTATGCTTATTGGACATCTGGGAGATGCTGTGAAAATGCATTATTTTGATGACAAAAATTGTGTGGGACGTTTTCCATTGGCTACCAATGAAACCTATACCAATAAGCAAACAAATGAAAAAGTAACCAATACGGAATGGCACAATATCATCGTGCGAAATAAAGCAGCTGAAATTTGCGAAAAATACCTCAACAAAGGCGATAAAGTTTACATTGAGGGACGTTTAAAAACCCGTAAATGGCAAGACGACAAAGGGAATGATCGGTATTCAACCGAGATCCAATGTGTTGACTTTACATTTTTAACAACCAAAAACGATTCTCTATCTTCTGAAAACCAAACGCCTCAAGATGCTGCTGCGAAACCAACAAAAAACAACGAAGAACCAAACGATTTGTCATTATAATTAGTTTACAAAATACACCATACTTGGACCCTGAACCCTCTAACTTTACATCATTCTTAGACAGCTCTTTGATTACTGGTATTATTGGATTGCTCATACTTTTAATTTGCTCTGCTTTGATATCTGGAGCTGAAGTTGCTCTTTTTTCGCTTACACAAAAAGATTTAGACGAGGCAAAAGACAGTAAGTCAAAATCGTTTGATATTATTGTTGAACTTTTAAAACAACCAAAAAAATTATTAGCATCTATCCTGGTTGCAAATAACTTTATCAATATTGCCATAGTCATTTTATTTGCCTCCATAAGCGAAACCTTATTTAGGAATGTACACTCAGAACTTGATTTAGGGTTTTTTAAAATTGACCTTGTTTTTTTCATCGAAGTCATTTTGATTACGTTTTTGATTTTGCTGATAGGAGAAATTTTACCAAAAGTATATGCAAACAGAAACAATTTAAAATTTTCAAAGTTTATGGCCTATCCTTTGAAAATATTAGATGTTGTAATATCTCCTATCAGTCTCCCCATGCAAAAGGTCACTTTAGGTATTCATAAAAAATTAGGGAAACAAAAATCCAATCTTAATGTAGATTACTTATCGCAGGCTCTGGAGCTTACAAGTGAGGGAGACACGACTAAAGAAGAACAAAAAATCTTACAAGGAATTGTGTCATTTGGTAATACCGACACAAAACAAGTGATGCGTCCACGGATTGACATTTTTGCATTGGATCAAATGGTGGAATACAAAAAAATTATTCCTGAAATTGTAAAACATGGATACTCTCGAATTCCGGTATATAATGAAAGTATTGATACTGTAGTTGGAATATTGTATGTGAAAGACTTGTTGCCTCACCTTCAGAAAAAACAATTTAATTGGACCTCCCTTCTAAGAGAACCGTTTTTTGTTCCTGAAAACAAAAAATTGGATGATTTGATGGTAGAATTTCAGGAGAAAAAAATCCATTTAGCCATTGTAGTCGATGAATACGGCGGAACTTCTGGAGTGGTGTCGCTTGAAGATATCATCGAAGAAATTGTGGGTGACATAAGTGATGAGTTTGACGATGACGATTTAATTTACTCAAAACTCGATACTCATAACTATGTTTTTGAAGGCAAAACAACACTTAAAGATTTTTATAGAATTATCAAATTAGACGATGAATCTGTTTTTGAAGACAAAAAAGGGGAGGCAGAAACTCTCGCAGGATTTGTTCTTGAGCTTTCCAAAAGCTTTCCAAAAGTAAATAGTAAAATTTCATTTAAATCTTACACATTTACTGTGGAGGCACTTAATAATAAGCGCATCAAACAACTCAAAGTAACTCTAAAAAAATAATGAAATTCTACACTCTTATTTTATGTGTTTTGATGTGTTTCTCCTGCAATGAAATTCATGTACCTAAACCAAAAGCATTTTTGAGTTTAGACTATCCAGAAGCAATTTATCTTAAAAGTCAACTTGATGTGCCTTTTGAGTTTGAAAAAAATAAATTAGCCCAGCTGAATCTTTCTAAAAAAAACAACATCCTTCAAGGAATTGTGCTTCGCTATCCAACACTAAAAGCATCTGTTTTTATCAATTATAAAACAGTGGATCACAACCTCGAAAAATACATCTCGGACGCTAGGTCAATGACTAAAAAACACCTTCAAGTTGCAGATGAAATTTCGGAACAGATGTATGAAAATACACAACAAGAATTGTACGGTATGTTTTATGATCTCAAAGGAAATGTGGCATCACAATCTCAGTTTTATGTAACTGATAGCATACGGCATTTTATATCGGGAGCACTCTATTTTGAAACCAAACCCAACTACGATTCTATCTTACCAGCCATTCAGTACATTCAAAAAGATTTACTTCATTTTATTGAAAGTTTACGCTGGAAATAATTCATCACTAATTTTCTGAATCTGACCCTAAAGAATTCCAGCCTTGAGCTGTCAATTGAATTTTAGTTTCTGCACGTGTTACTAAATTCATTCCCACGCTCGGATGGGTCATGTAGCCAATAACAGTAAGATTTGGATTGGCTTTTATTTTAGGGAAATCTTCTTGAGAAATAGTCATCAAAAGTTCATAGTCCTCTCCCCCATTCAATGCAACAGTTGTACTATCCATCTGAAACTCTTCACAAGTTGAAATGACCTGGGGATCTAAAGGAATTTTATCTTCATATAAATCGCAGCCTACTTCACTCTGTTTACATAAATGAATGATTTCGGAAGACAAACCGTCACTGATATCTATCATTGATGTTGGTACGACTTCCAAATCTTTTAATAGCTTCACAATATCTTTTCGAGCTTCAGGCTTTAGTTGGCGCTCTATGATATAAGTGTAACCATCCAAATCTGGTTGGTTGTTTGGATTTACTTTAAAAACTTCTTTTTCACGTTCCAATACTTGAAGTCCTAAATAGGCCCCACCGAGATCGCCACTTACGACCAATAAATCGTTTGGTTGCGCACCACTTCTTTTCACAACCGATTCTAAATCTACCTCTCCAAGAGCGGTAACAGAAATCATTAAACCAGTTACAGAAGATGTTGTGTCTCCACCAACCACATCAACGCCATAAACCTCAGCAGCTTTATAAATTCCCTCATATAAGGCCTCAAGTGCCTCCAATGAAAAACGATTAGAAACAGCAATAGAAACCGTGATTTGTGTCGCATTTGCATTCATCGCATATACATCAGAAAGGTTGACCATCACGGCTTTATACCCCAAATGTTTTAAAGGCATATAACTCAAATCGAAATGAACGCCTTCTACCAACAAATCGGTTGTCAACACCACCGATTTATTTTTAAAATCTAGTATTGATGCATCATCCCCTATCCCTTTAACAGTGGAGCTGTTTTTATCAGTAAATCGTTTGGTTAAATGATCTATTAGTCCAAATTCTCCTAAACTGCTTAGAGGGGTACTTTCTTGGTTTTTATCTTCTATCATACTGCAAAAGTAAGACGCTTTTTGAAAATTTCTTACACATTTTGTGCATAATTCGGCTGATTTTCATTTATATATAATTTTTTGGCGTAAATTACGTTACTAAATTACATCACAATTTTATTAATAACTCTAAAATCCTACTTGTAATGTACCTCTCAAACTCCAACAGAATCCAAATTTATAAATGTTTAACGACCCGTTTTTTAAAATTACTATGCATCTGTATAGGAATTGGCTTAGCAATATCGTGTAGTGATGAGGCTGAGGGGTCAGTAAACACGGATGCCGATAATGATGGAATTATAAATTCTGTGGACAATTGTCCGGAAATTGCCAACCCTAATCAAGAAGATGTCGATGGAGATGGTATTGGAGACGCTTGTGACACGAATGATGACAGGGATAATGATGGAGATGGAATTATAAATTCAAACGACAATTGTCCAGATACCGCAAACCCAGACCAATTAGATACAGATGGAGATGGTATTGGAGATATTTGTGATCCCTTGGCAACTTGCGAGAATGGAATGGCAGACATCTATCCTTGTAATGGCTATGATCTTATTAGCCATCTCACATTAAGAGATTTGACTATTGGGAGTGGAGGCAGTCTTTCTGGAAATGACTCTTGGGGCTGGACCGATCCAACAACAAATAAAGAATATGCACTTGTAGGGCTTAATTCTCATACGGCATTTGTGGACATAAGCAGTCCTGCCAATCCCGTCCTGCTAGGGGTTTTACCAACAGCTACCGTAAATAGCTCTTGGAGAGACATTAAAGTTTATCAAAACCATGCATTTATTGTGAGTGAAGCCTCCAATCACGGCATGCAAGTTTTTGATTTGACTCGTTTACGCTCTGTGGCCAATGCTCCTGAAACCTTTACAGCGGACACTCACTTTACCGAATTTGGAAGTGCACATAATATTTTCATTAACGAAACTTCTGGATATGCCTATGTCGTAGGCACAAGTCGTAGTGGTCCTTTTTCTGGAGGACCCTTATTTATAAACATACAAAATCCAACTTCCCCAGTTTCTGAAGGGGGGTTTGGAGATGGAGGCTATTCTCACGACGTTCAGGTTATTAATTATACTGGGCCTGATTCCGATCACAGTGGAAAAGAAATATTAGTAGGCAGTAACGAAAATGAAATTGTCATTGCGGATGTTTCAGACAAAGCAAACCCAACAATTTTATCTACAGTTACATATTCTAATGTTCGCTACACACACCAAGGGTGGTTTACAGAAGACTTAAACTATTTTATTGTAGGAGACGAACTCGATGAAAGAGATTTTGGAAACAATACCCGAACTTTAGTATTTGATTTATCAGATTTAGACAATCCCCTGTACGACTTTGAGTACTTAGGCCCTACAGCTGCTATCGATCATAATGGCTACCCCAACGGTAATGACTATTTTTTAGCCAATTATCGAGCAGGCGTACGCATACTTGATTTATCTCAAATTGGAAGTAACTCCCTTAGTGAGATTGGGTATTTTGACACCTACCCCGACAATGACAATGCTGCATTTAACGGCGTATGGAATGTATATCCATTTTTCACAAGTGGAAACATTGTAATAAACGATATCGAACGTGGTTTGTTTATCATTAAAAAAAGCAATTGATCTTATATGCACAAACATTCTATATATCATCTATTGGGCGTATTTTTTATGGCTTTATTTTTAATAAACTGTTCTAAAGACAAAGACAACTCTACTCCTCAAAAATCGGCTATAGAAATTGATTTTATAACAACTTTAGGGGGGTCAAAAAATGAAAGTGCAAAAGCCGTAATCAATACCACAGACGGTGGATATGCTATTTTAGGGCACGTCCAAAGCATGGATGGTGATGTTACTAATAAACCCAATGAATCTTACGATTATTGGCTCCTAAAATACACTTCGACAAACCAGTTAGAGTGGCAAAAAACATTCGGAGGAAGTGCCGACGATCGGGGTGCTGATTTGATTCAAACTTCAGATGGAGGCTATGCTGTGATTGGAAAAAGTAAGAGCAATGACCTCAATGTTTCTGAAAACGCAGGGTATGACGATTTTTGGATTTCTAAACTGGACACCAGCGGCTCTATTTCTTGGGAATATAGTTTTGGATTTGCAGGAAGTGACACTCCGTATTCTATCATCCAAACCAATGACAACGGATACTTACTGTCTGGGGTTTTAGATGTTTCAGCTTCCAATGGTCAAGGCGATCGAAATTCAATAGCAAATCGGCATGCAGGGGGCGATTATTGGGTGATTAAATTAAATGCAAGTGGTGTCAAACAATGGAGTAAGTATTATGGTGGAAGTTTTACTGACACAGCCTATGACGCCATTCAAACCAATGATAATGGTTATATCATTATTGGTTCTTCAGATAGTAATGATGTAGATATCTCAAACAACCATGGGACTTATGATTTTTGGGTGATTAAAATATCTGAAACAGGTGCCTTAGTTTGGGAAAAATCTTATGGCGGTAGTGAAATTGATGAAGCACATGCCATAGGTCAAACAATAGATGGAAACTATCTAATTGTGGGAGACACCAGAAGTAGTGATTTAGATATCTCTCAAAATGAGGGTGCAGCAGATTTATGGGTTATAAAAATCACTCCTGAAGGGGCTCTATTATGGGAAAAAACCTTAGGAGGCAGTAGTTTTGATGTGGGAAGATCTATTTCAAAAACACAAGATCACGGGTTTTTGATTTCTGGAAGTTCACGAAGTACCGATGGAAATCTAGAAACCAATAAAGGACAAAATGATGCTTGGATCGTAAAGATCAATAGCAGTGGTAATTTAGAGTGGCAAAAAACCATTGGTGGCAGTGAAGTCGATTTTTTTTATGATGCGGTAGAGCTTAGCGACCAAACTGTTGTGGCGGTGGGAGATTCTAATAGTTCCAATGAAGATATTACTGAAAACAAAGGATTTACAGACCTCTTAATACTCAAATTAAAATGAAACAATCCTACGTTTTATTAGCCTTATTAATGATTATATTTGGATGCAATTCTGATTCAGATGACGTGGATACTAAAGTAAATGCAACCCTGACCTTTTCTCATTATTGGGATCAAACCTCCATAACGAATTCCGAATTTAATACACTCAATTTCACAAACTACCACGGTGAACTTATGAGCATTGAACGCTTACGCTATTTAATTTCAGACATTACATTCACCAAAACAGATGGACAAACCATATTACTTGAAGGCTACAACTTAGTGGATGTTACCAATCAAACAAACCTATCATTTACACCCAGTCAAAAAATTGCGAAAGGGACTTACAGTAATGTCTCTTTTATATTTGGTTTGGTCAATGAAAAAAATACGGACGGTGCTTATAACGATCTAAATTCGGCCTCTTGGAACGTCCCAGGGTCTTTAGGTGGTGGTTATCACTATATGCAATTGGACGGGAAATTTATTAATTCAAGTAATGAATCTCAAGGATATAACTACCATACTATCAGAGCAGTCGATAATATTGACAGCAACCCTAGCTTCCCTCAAAACACATTCATTCGAGTAGATTTAGGGGGGATTACAGTTGCATCCGATACAGAAATTAAAGTCCTAATGCATATTGATCAATGGTTTAAAAATCCATATTCTTGGGATCTCAACGTATACAATCAAATGCTCATGCCTAATTCGAGCGCACAAATTTTGATGTATGAAAATGGACAAAGTGTATTTTCACTTGGTGGAATTAACTAAAAAAAATGAAAAATAGAACCTCATATGTTTTTGTGTTTATAATAGGCTTATGCATTGCATCCTGCAATGACGACTCTAACGAACCTTATGTAAATGCACCTACGCCGAGGCCATTACAAATCCCTCAATTGTTTCAGAATCTAATTTTAGATCCTGTCATTCCTTCCAACAACCCTCAAACAGAAGAAGGCATCGCTTTAGGAAAAAAACTATTTTTTGACCCCATATTATCCGCTGATAATTCCCTTGCATGTGCAGGTTGTCACAGCACATCCAACGCATTTACTGATGACACACGCTTTAGTGATGGAATCGACGGATTATTTGGCAACCGCAATTCAATGCCTCTTTTTAATTTAGCATGGAATTATGACAACAAATTTTTTTGGGACGGACGGGAAGATGGACTTGAAAATCAGGCATTTAAACCTGTAACAGACCCAATCGAAATGCATAGCACATGGGGAGAAGTCACCCAAAAACTACAACAACATTCTGAATACCCCGAACTTTTTAATGCAGCATTTGGCACATCGACTGTGGATTCCTTATTGGTTACTAGAGCGATCGCTCAGTTTGAAAGAACACTCATTTCGGCAAATTCAAAATTTGATAAATATCTCTTAGGAATTACCACCTTAACTCCCCAAGAGACGAATGGTTTTAATGTTTTTATGGACGAATCAAAAGGCGATTGTTTCCATTGTCATGGCAGCGACAACAACCCTCTTTGGACGGATAATAAGTTTCATAATAACGGCTTAGACGCTATGTTTTCAGACCTAGGTCTTGGAGAAATTACTGGCGATCCTGCCGACAATGGTAAATTTAGATCTCCGTCCTTAAGAAATCTTGCCTTTACGGCGCCTTATATGCATGATGGACGATTTGAAACACTAGAAGAAGTCATCAATCATTACAGCGAAGGCTTGCAAAATTCTCCTACCATTGATCCCTTAATGAAACAAGTGAATCAAGGAGGAGTTCAGCTGAGTCTGCAAGAAAAAGCAGATCTGAAAGCATTTCTTTTGAGCTTATCGGATCTAGATTTTATAAATAATCCAGACTTTTCTAACCCATAAGTAAATCCTATAAACGCATCTATTAATATAATGTTAGGATGTATGGAAATCCCCTATGTATGTTGTATATTTGTGCCCTATTTAGAAAGTATCTACATAAGCATTATGATAAAAGTATCTGAAACAGCAAAAAGTAAAGTCTTGCAATTAATGCAAGATGACGGATTTGATCCTTCCAATGACTTTGTTCGAGTTGGGGTTAAAAGTGGGGGATGCTCAGGATTATCTTATGACTTAAAATTTGACAATTCCCAGGGTGAAGGAGACAAACTATTCGAAGATAACGGGGTGAAAATCGTGGTAGATAAGAAAAGTTTTTTATATCTGATTGGAACCACTTTAGAGTATTCGGGTGGCCTAAACGGTGCTGGTTTTGTGTTTAATAACCCCAATGCAAATCGTACTTGTGGATGTGGAGAATCTTTTTCTTTATAATATAATTTATTAGTGGTATGAGTAAGTACACCGAAGATGATTTAAGAGAAGAACTAAAAACCAAAGAATACGAATATGGTTTTTATACAGATATAGATTCTGAAACATTCCCTGTCGGCTTGGATGAATCCATTGTGAAAGCCATTTCAAAAAAGAAAGAGGAACCTGAGTGGATGACCAAATGGCGGCTGGAAGCTTTTAAAGTTTGGAAATCCATGGAAGAGCCAGATTGGGCCAATGTAAAATATCAAAAACCTGATTTTCAAGCAATTGCCTATTATTCTGCACCAGCATCTGTAGATCCAAACAAAACCTTGGACGATGTAGATCCGGACTTATTGGCCATGTATAAAAAATTAGGAATCTCAATCGATGAACAGAAAAAAATGAACAACATAGCAATGGATATCGTTGTGGATTCTGTATCGGTTGCGACCACTTTTAAGAAGACGCTTGGTGAAAAGGGCATCATCTTTATGAGTATTTCTGAAGCCATCAAAGAACATCCTGAACTCGTTAAAAAATATATTGGAACCGTAGTTCCTACAACCGACAATTACTATGCAGCATTAAATAGTGCGGTGTTTAGTGATGGTAGCTTTTGCTACATTCCTAAAGGAGTAAAATGTCCAATGGAGCTCTCTACCTATTTTAGAATTAATCAAGGAGGAACAGGGCAATTTGAGCGCACCTTATTGATTGCAGATGAAGGAAGTTATGTGAGTTATCTTGAAGGTTGTACTGCTCCTAGTAGAGATGAAAATCAATTGCATGCCGCTGTTGTAGAACTAATTGCGATGGATGCCGCTGAAATTAAATACTCCACAGTTCAAAACTGGTATCCTGGTAATTCTGAAGGAATTGGAGGTGTTTATAATTTTGTAACCAAACGAGGAATCTGTGAAAAAGACGCTAAGATTTCTTGGACACAAGTCGAAACTGGAAGTGCTGTCACATGGAAATACCCTTCATGCATCCTCAAAGGCGATAATTCTGTTGGAGAGTTTTATTCAATTGCGGTAACCAATAATTTTCAGCAAGCAGACACGGGCACCAAAATGATTCACTTAGGGAAAAATACAAAATCAACAATTATTAGTAAAGGAATTTCTGCAGGGAAATCCCAAAACAGTTACAGAGGATTGGTTCAAATAGGTTCCAGAGCCGAAAATGCAAGAAACTTTTCTCAATGCGACAGTCTATTAATGGGCAATGAATGTGGAGCGCATACATTCCCCTATATCGAAGCAAAAAATAAATCGGCACAGATTGAACATGAAGCAACCACAAGTAAAATTGGAGAAGATCAAATATTTTACTGTAACCAGAGAGGCATAGAAACCGAAAAAGCTATTGCATTAATAGTAAACGGATTTAGCAAAGAGGTTCTCAACAAACTCCCTATGGAATTTGCTGTGGAAGCTCAAAAACTATTAGAAATAAGTCTAGAAGGCTCGGTTGGATAAAAACTTTTAATATGAAACAACTATTCATCTTTGTTTTTGCGGTATCCTTTTTAGGGTGCAAAAACAGCTCAAAAAACAGCATTGAGACCGCAGATACGGAAATCATATCAGGTAATTATATCTTTTTTGAAGATGCCGCTGTCTTACAAAATGAGGTTAAAATTTATGGTGTCATTTTAAATGATTTAGTAAAAGAATTAAACAAAAAAGCTGCACCTCTTAAAACGACCGGTACTGATATGGTAAGAGTAGAGCTAAGAGGAATCGTCTCTTCAAAAGAGGACCCTAAAATTTTATGGGAAAATAAACTAGAAATTGTTGAAATCATTAGCGTTTCTAAAGCAAAAAAAACAGAGGATATAATAAAACTAGGAACAGAATAACTATGTTAAAAATAACTGATTTACATGCAAACATTGACGGCAAGTCAATTCTTAAAGGCATCAATCTAGAGATCAAACCAGGAGAAGTTCACGCAATTATGGGGCCCAACGGTTCAGGAAAAAGCACCTTAGCTTCAGTCATTGCTGGAAAAGAGGAATACGAAGTTCATAAAGGAGGAATTACTTTTGAAGGTCAAGACATCGACGAACTTTCTGTTGAAGAACGTGCCCACAAAGGCGTCTTTTTATCTTTTCAATATCCTGTTGAAATACCAGGCGTAACGGTCACCAATTTCATGAAAACATCTTTAAACGAAATGCGTAAATCAAAAGGTTTAGAAGACATGCCAGCAAAAGAGATGCTCCAAATGATCCGTGAAAAATCTGAACTGTTAGAAATCGACCGAAAGTTTTTGTCACGTTCCTTAAACCAAGGGTTTTCTGGAGGTGAGAAAAAACGAAATGAAATTTTCCAAATGGCCATGTTAGACCCAAAATTAGCCATCCTTGACGAAACAGATTCAGGACTAGATATTGATGCACTTCGCATTGTAGCTAATGGAGTCAACAAATTAAAAACGAAAGACAATGCTGTAATTGTAATTACGCATTACCAACGTCTGTTGGATTATATCGTCCCCGATTTTGTGCATGTACTTCACAATGGAAAAATTGTAAAGTCTGGAACCAAAGAATTGGCCTTTGAATTGGAAAAAAAAGGGTACGACTGGATCAAACAAGAAGCTGAAAATTAAAAGAACGCATTGCCTTTATGGAACTTAAAGAAAAATTAGTATCCTCTTTTATTGCTTTTGAAAATCAGATTTCATTAGACAACACTTTTGTGCACAATATGCGCACAGAAGCAATCAAACGTTTTGAATCTGAAGGCTTTCCTGCCAAAAAAGACGAGGCTTGGAAATACACCTCCTTAAAGAAAGTCTTGAAACAAGATTTTAGTGTGTTTGCAAAAAAAGAATTTGCTGTTGAATATAAAGATGTTCAACCTTATTTTATACATGATATTGACAGTTATAAAATTGTATTTGTCGATGGAAAATATGCTTCACACCTTTCAGAAACTACACACGAAGGGATTGACATCTGTTTAATGTCAGCAGCACTTAGCAAACCAAAATACCAGCTTGTTATTGAAAATTATTTTAATAAAATAGCTGAGAAAGATAGCTTGACCTCCTTGAACACTGCGTTCTCAAATGAAGGGGCTTACATTCATATTACAAAAAACAAATTGGTTGAAAAACCAATTCAAATCATTCATTTCTCTACGGGCAGTGAAGTAGCCTTGTTGCTTCAACCCAGAAATTTAATTGTGGTGGATGAAAATGCACATGTTCAGATTATAGAACGCCACCAAAGCCTTACAGACAACCCGAGTTTAACCAACAGTGTTACCGAAATTTTTGCAGCAAAACGCGGAATAGTAGATTATTACAAAGTTCAAAACGACAAAGAAAACGCCTCACTTATCGACAGCACTTTTATTAATCAAGAAAGAGAAAGCCATGTATCTGTACATACCTTTAGTTTTGGTGGTAAATTGACTCGAAATAATTTGAACTTCTATCAGAACGGAGAATATATTGACTCTACATTAAACGGCGTTACTATCATAGGGAACAAACAACATGTGGACCACAATACTTTAGTCCACCATATTGAACCCAATTGTGAAAGCCATCAAGATTATAAAGGTATTTTTGGAGATAGCTCAATAGGTGTTTTTAATGGAAAGGTGCTCGTGAACAAAGAAGCTCAAAAAACAAATGCATTTCAGGCTAATAATAACCTGCTTATTAGTGATAAAGCAAGTATCAATACCAAGCCTCAGTTAGAAATTTTTGCGGATGACGTGAAGTGCTCTCACGGATGTACTATTGGACAATTAGATGAAAACGCTCTTTTTTATTTGCGTGCTAGAGGAATTCCTGAAAAAGAAGCCAAAGCTCTTTTGATGTATGCCTTTGCGAATAATGTTCTTGAAAGTGTCAAAATACCACAACTTAAAAATAGAATTAACAAGTTAATTGCCGAAAAGCTAGGGGTTAACATAGGATTTGATCTGTAATGAAAAATCTAAATTCAAATACCTCATTTGATGTTGAAAAAATCCGAAAGGATTTTCCAATACTTTCAAGAACCATCAATGGGAAACCCTTAATTTATTTTGACAACGCCGCAACATCACAAACTCCACAACAAGTCATTGATGTCATTGTTGATTATTATTCAAATTTCAACGCCAACATTCATAGAGGAGTTCATACTTTAAGTCAAGAAGCTACAGACAAGTATGAAGCAGCAAGACAAACCATTCAAAAGCATGTGAACGCGGTACATACACACGAGATTATTTTTACCTCAGGCACCACACATAGTATAAATTTAGTTGCTAATGGGTTTGCGAGTTTACTTAATGAAGACGATACTGTTTTGGTGTCAGCACTCGAACACCACAGTAATATTGTCCCTTGGCAAATGCTTTGCGAAAAAACCAAAGCGTCTTTGAAAGTAATTCCGATGACTTCGGAAGGTACCTTGGACATGACCGCCTACGATAACTTGTTACTTTTAAAACCAAAGTTGGTTTTTGTCAATCATATTTCCAATGCTTTAGGAACGATTAACCCCATTGAGGAAATGATCAAAAAAGCACATTTGGTAGGTGCAGCCGTGTTGGTTGATGGCGCACAAGCGTGTCCACACATCAAACCCGATGTACAAGCTTTGGATGTGGATTTTTATGTAACCTCTGGTCACAAAATGTGTGGCCCCACTGGTATAGGAATGCTGTATGCAAAAGAATCATGGTTGCATAAATTACCCCCTTATCAGGGTGGTGGTGAAATGATTTCAGAAGTAACCTTTGAAAAAACAAGCTATGCAGATCTGCCACATAAATTTGAAGCTGGGACTCCAAATATTTGTGGAGGCATTGCTTTTGGAGCTGCTATAGACTATATGAATTCCATCGGTTTTGAGGCAATCGCTTCTTATGAACACGAACTTTTAGAATATGCTACCCAAAAATTAAACACCATCGAAGGGATGCAAATTTATGGCCCAAAAATAAATAAAACTTCGGTGATTTCTTTTAATATAGAGGGCGTTCATGCTTATGACCTTGGAACAATCGTTGATAAACTAGGGATCGCCATTCGCACAGGACAGCATTGTGCACAACCCATCATGGACTTCTTTAAAATTTCGGGTACTGCAAGAGCATCATTTTGTTTTTACAACACCAAAAAAGAAATAGATACTTTTGTGGAAGGCGTTAAAAAAGCGGCTATGATGTTGCGTTAGTTTAGATTTTAGTATATTTAAAAAACAATTAATATTTAGACACATGAAACTATTTGTCGCTTGTTTTGCAATAATCACCCTAGCTACTAACTGTAACTCAAAAAAAACAGCCCTAAATAATAGCAAGGAAAATACATCTCAACAAAATGAGGTAACCATTTCTTATAGCGCACACACGCGTGGATTTTATCAAAAATTAATCCTGAAAAAAAACAGTCTCACCTTATTTAAAGATTTCGAAAAAACAAACGCCATTTCGAGTTCTATTGATGATAAAGATTGGAACGAATGTTTGAGATTATTAGAAAACATTAATCTAAAAACTTTGCCTAACTTAAAATCACCAACAAATTACAGGCAGTTTGATGGTGCACCACATGCTCAATTATCAGTCATTCAAAAAGGGGATACAATTCAATCGAGTGGTTTTGATCATAAATACCCTCCTACAGAACTAAAACCGTTGGTACAACATATATTATCTCTCCAAGAAGAATAAAAATACCATTTAAGAATTGTATTTTTGCATTATGAATATTGAAACGATACAAGCGGATTTAGTAGATGAGTTTTCCATGTTTGACGATTGGATGGAACGTTATGAACACATGATTGATTTAGGAAAATCACTTCCTCTCATCGATTCAAAATTCAAAACAGAAGACAATATTATAAAAGGATGTCAGAGTAAAGTATGGCTTCATGCAAAACTAGAAGATGAAAAAGTCGTATATTCTGCGGATAGTGATGCCATTATCACCAAGGGAATTGTTGCTATTTTAATTCGTGTATTTTCGAACCAGAGTCCCGACACTATATTAAATACATCTACAGATTTTATTGACGAAATTGGACTTAAAGAACACCTATCTCCTACCCGAGCCAACGGCTTAGTGAGCATGGTAAAAAAAATAAAAATGTATGCACTTGCATACCAAACACAAATAGGATTATGAGTACCGATAAAATTGATGTAAATGCTTTAGGAGAAAAAATAGTTCGTGTGATAAAAACAATTTTTGATCCAGAAATACCCGTAGACATTTATGAACTAGGTCTGATTTACGATGTATTCGTTAATGAAGATTATGAAGTAAAAGTGTTGATGACCTTAACCACACCAAACTGTCCTGTTGCTGAAACACTCCCATTAGAAGTAGAGGAAAAAATTAAATCTTTGGATGCTGTGAAAGATGCTGAAGTCGAAATTACATTTGACCCACCATGGACTCAAGAGTTAATGAGTGAAGAAGCAAAACTAGAACTTGGAATGTTGTAACGATGGTGACTGGTGAAATTGTAAATCGTGTTGCCAACAGTGCTCTAATCACAATAGATTTAGAGGATTACTATCCTAAGGGTGAGCGCTTATTTTTTGACATTAAAGACTGGCTCTATGAGGGTTTGGTACTTAGAGAAAAAGAATTCAGATCGCTTGTAAACACCCATGATTGGTCGGTATATAAAGATCAATTCATTGCATTGAATTGCTCCTCTGATGCCATCATTCCTGGCTGGGCTTTTATGTTGATTAGATTGCAACTTTGTGGCATTGCCACAGAAGTGGTTATAGGAGATTTAGAAGCACTAGAAACAACTTTATATCAAAAAATTATATCTGAATTAGACCTTAATTTCTGTGAAAACAAACCGGTTATTATAAAAGGTTGTTCTAACAAACCCGTGCCAAAAAATGCCTATCTTTTTTTGATTGATAAATTACAACCGATTGCAAAATCTATCATGTATGGAGAAGCTTGTTCGTCAGTCCCTTTATTTAAAAAATAGAAATAGGATTCTATTCTGTACATTTTTATATAAAGTGTAATTTTATATATTTGATTCTAATTTAAAAACCCCAAATCCTACATACCCATGAAAAAAATCATCTTATTGTTTGTCCTTAGTATTCAATTTCAAAGTCTTTACGCTCAAGGAGAATCCTTAACAGAAAACTCAGAAACCTCCTTCTGGAAAAAAGGTGGTACGTTTACATTCTTATTAAATCAATCTACATTCGAAAACTGGGTTGCTGGCGGCGTTAGTAGTGTTTCTGGAACCCTGGGGATAAACTATGACATAAACTATCTAAACGGAGATTGGTCTTGGGACAACAAAATCATAGCGTCTTTTGGAATTACAAAAATCAAAGATCAAGATACTCAAAAGTCGGATGACCGCCTGGAATGGAATTCAGTTCTGGGGAAAAAAGCATCAGGAAATTGGTACTACTCTGGATTCATCAATTTTAAAACACAGTTTACTGATGATTTAGACAGTGACACCGAGGGACCTACAAAGTTTTTATCTCCTGGATACTTACAAATTGGTCCTGGAATGCTTTGGAAGAAAAATGACAACCTGAAAGTCAATATTGCTCCTGTAAGCAGCAAATTAATTGTAGTTGACAAAAACCTCACCCTGCCTAATGCAGCTTATTTTGGAGTGGAAGAAGGGAAAAGCACTCGTTTTGAGTTTGGAGCTTCTGTGGGTGCCTATTATAAATTTGATTTGATGAAGAATATTTCCATGGAAAATATCTTGAATCTTTATTCAAATTACTTAGAGGATCCACAAAATATTGATCTAGATTATACCATGAATTTAGTGATGAGCATCAATAAATATATCTCAACTACCTTGGCGTATCAAACAATATATGATGACAACGCTTTTGAAGGTCTACAAACGCGACAAGTGTTTGGTTTGGGAGTAAATTATAATTTCTAATAAAATCTTTTATTAAGATTACTGAGACAGCAAATCATATAAAGCTTTTTTACTCCATAATATCTTCATAATCTGGATATAAAAACCGATTGTATGGAAAGCGAGTGACATGAATTTGGCGAACCGTATCATAGACACGCTTTCTAAAATCTTCTAAATTCTCTTTATTAAGTGCAGAAATAAATAAGGAGTTTTTACCTATTTTAGACATCCAAGTAGATTTCCATTCCTCCAAAGAATAATGAGCTTCGGTACGAACCGCAATCAAATCTGTATCGTCAAAAGGTTCCGCTTCATAAGCATCAATCTTATTAAACACCATAAGTGTTGGCTTATCCAATGCATTAATTTCCCCTAAAATAAGGTTGACTGACGCAATATGGTCTTCAAAATTTGGGTGTGATATATCCACTACATGCAGTAATAAATCTGATTCTCGAACCTCATCTAACGTGCTCTTAAATGAATCGACTAATTGGGTTGGCAACTTTCTAATAAATCCAACAGTATCACTCATTAAAAAAGGTAAGTTTTTGACCACTACTTTTCGAACTGTTGTATCTAGTGTTGCAAATAATTTATTTTCAGCAAACACATCCGACTTGCTAATGACATTCATTAAAGTTGATTTCCCAACATTTGTATAGCCAATAAGTGCCACACGAACCATGGCTCCTCTGTTGCTTCGTTGAATAGACATTTGCTTGTCTATTTTTTTAATCTTGGCCTTTAAAAGCGCAATTTTCTCTCTTACAATACGGCGGTCTGTTTCAATTTCTGTTTCTCCAGGTCCACGCATCCCAATACCCCCTTTTTGACGTTCGAGGTGGGTCCACATTCCTTTTAACCGGGGTAATAAATATTCGCATTGTGCCAATTCAACTTGGGTACGGGCATAACTTGTTTGTGCACGTTGTGCAAAAATATCCAATATAAGATTGGTGCGATCTAAAACTTTACAGTTTAAAATTTTACTGATATTTCGTTCTTGAGCCGAAGACAACTCATCATCAAAGATGGCGGTTCCTACTTTATGTGCTTCTATATATGCGCGCAACTCCTCCATTTTACCTGTTCCAATAAAGGTTTTGGGGTTGGGCTTGTCCATTTTTTGAGTGAAACGTTTCAGGACTTCTCCTCCAGCAGTATAAGTCAAAAATTCAAGCTCCTCTAAGTATTCTTCGGACTTAGTTTCATCTTGTAATTTTGTAATCACTCCAATTAAAACGGCTTTTTCTAAACTGACAACTTTTTTCTCAATCATATAAACGTATTGGTCAAAGGTAAAAATTAATAGCTAGACTGAATCATTCAAAATTTAAATATTTTAAGGAACTAAATTTTAATAATTTACACTTAATCGATTTAATTTACACTTAATCGATTTACTAGTATTTTGTTAATTTTTACTTAAAAAAAACAACTAACTTCACTTTCTAACCAATTTAATATTATGAAAAAGATTATTTTAATATTTTTCGCATTTTTTGCGTTTAATTTCCAAATTAATGCTCAATCAATAATAAATATAACAACATCCGGCGGCAGTTATCCTACTGAAAAATGGGTAAGTATAACTACAGAAATTGATGGCGGAGGCACCCAAGTCTGGGGGCAAGGAGATGGGACTTATGGTAATGCTTCAGGTTTAATTAACGAAGATATTGATTTACCAGCCGGAACTTACTTTGTCAACTGTTATGACAGCTACTCTGACGGTTGGGATGGCACACTAATTTCAGTGACATCTTACGGAGCCCTACTGGGAAATAATGGCGGAACTTCTCCAAGTGACTCAAGCACCATTGACAGCAATGGTTCATGGGAAACTCCTGAAGTTGAGCTCGAAGCCTCATTTCAAATTGTGGTAACAAGCCCTCCATCATGTTTATCCCCGGCAGATTTAGCACTAACTAACGCAACAGCCACCTCAGCAGACTTCAGTTGGACCATAGGTGATACTGAGACTGCTTGGAATGTTGAATATGGTGATCAAGGATTTACACAAGGTACCGGTACAACAGATACTTCAACAACGACCACATATAGCCTGACGGGGTTGAGTTCTAATACAAACTATGATTTTTATGTTCAATCAGATTGTGGGGGCTCCACCAGTAACTGGGTAGGTCCTTTTGAATTTACAACAAATCCAGCTTGTGGAGACACACTATATGACTCTGGAGGTGCTACTGGAGACTATTCCTCTAATGACCTAATAACCGTTACCGTTTTTCCTGACAACACAGGAGAATTGGTAACATTTACTTTTATTAGTTTTCAAACTGAAGCTAATTATGACGATCTAACCGTATATGATGGACCGGATACCGATGCTAACCTCGTAGGAGTATATGATGGATCTACTATTCCTGACCCAATTACTTCTTCACACCCAACAGGTGCATTAACCTTTGTATTTGACAGCGATGGGAGTGTAAACAATCCTGGATATGAAATTTTAATTTCTTGTTCTCCAGCACCTTCTTGTCTTCAAGTGAGCGATTTGGTAACCTCTACAGCTACAGGAAATTCGGTTGACATTTCATGGACTGCAAACAATGGAGAAACCGCTTGGGAGTATGTAATTCAAACTCAAGGTACTGGAGAACCTACAACCGCTGGAACAACAATAACGACAAACCCTTATACAATAACCGGTTTGGATTCTTCAACAGCTTATGAAGTATTTGTAAGAGCTATTTGTGATGGTACTGATTCCAGTCCTTGGAGAGGACCAGTTAATTTTACAACCAGTCCGGCTTGTGGAGACACCCTTTTTGATTCTGGAGGTGCTACTGGAAATTATGGAAATAATGACTTAATAACAACCACTGTTTAT
>Ga0209137_1000481_pt1 | contig 42779 bp, 59 predicted proteins | sample SaaInl5LU_22_DNA_FD_184642 | JGI IMG/M metagenome (GOLD analysis project Ga0209137, IMG submission 184642) | Marine microbial communities from expanding oxygen minimum zones in the Saanich Inlet - ESP_105LU_22_DNA (SPAdes) (version 2) | ecosystem: Environmental > Aquatic > Marine > Intertidal... | reverse complement strand
ATGGCAGATGCAGAAGACCCACGGGGTATGGCCTGTATACCGATACCCGCAGATAAAGTAGGAAGGGGAGTGTAATGACAGATCAAGAAAGTAAGTATGATTTAAATGGTGACGGTGTCATTGATGCCGAAGAACGCAAGATCATGCTGGAAGACCTACGCCGCAAGATGGAAGACGAAGATGCACAACGTGATAGCATCCGTAAGATGGCGTGGTTTGCTCTTTTTGGTATGCTACTCTATCCGTCAGGTATCTTTCTTTGTGATCTTTTTGGCCTTAATACCGCCGCTAGTATTCTGGGTGATATTTCTCCTACTTATTTCGTGGCTGTATCGGCACTTGTAGCAAGTTTCTTTGGTGCGTCAGCGTATCAGTCTAAGAAGAAGGGCGAATAATTATGCTTAATATGCTCATTGGCCCTGCACTTGAGTTAGGTAAAGAATTTATTAAAGGGAAAGCCGACGAGAAAAAAGCTATCCAAGAGCGTAAGATCAATGCTATTCAGAACGATGCTGACTGGGAAGCAAAGATGGCTGATGCCACTAAGAACTCTTGGAAGGACGAATGGTTTTCATTGATCCTAAGTGCGCCTCTGATAGCCGTTGCTTATTCTGTTGCGATGGATGACTCACAGATCATTGCTCGTATGAATGAAGCATTCGCAGCCCTAAACGCACTACCAGAGTGGTACCAATATTTGTTATTTATTGCAGTCACGGCGTCATTTGGCGTAAAGGGTGCAGATAAATTAATGGGATTGAAAAAAGGAAAGTAATATGAGCTTTGAAACTGTTGTACATATGGTTCTGGAACATGAAGGTGGATACGTTAACCATCCATCAGATCCCGGTGGAGAAACTAAGTATGGCATTTCTAAACGTGCTTATCCAGATGTAGACATTGCTGAGTTAACGAAAGATGATGCGGCTGATCTTTACAAACGTGACTACTGGGATCGTATCAAAGGTGATGATCTTCCTGTTGGGGTTGCTTGTGTTGTCATGGATTATGCTGTCAATTCAGGAATCTCACGTGCATCAAAAGCTCTCCAATCCGTCTGTGGAATCGCAAACGGTGATGGGGTCATTGGACCGAATTCTCTCAATGCTGTATGGACTACTGTCAAGAATGATGGAGAACTTACAGTAGTAGCTGCAGTATGTGACCAGCGTCGAGAGTTTATACGTGGCCTTTCTATATATGAAACATTTGGAAAAGGCTGGGAAAGACGTATAACAGAGACGTATGAAAAAGCGGTGGAAATAATCAATGTTTCTTAAAGAAAACACAAATCTTAATCAATACGATTTTGGCGAAGGCTTTGAGGACTTCATGGAGTCCGAAGAATACAAAGCTGCGTACGATATGGCTAACGATCCCACTAGCTCTTTTACTAGTGACATGTACCAGTCTGAGACACTAGGGGGATACCAATTTGGCAGTGGAAGTATCGGAAGATCTTTTGACAATGCGTACACCGCATACACAAATCGTACCCAAGGTGGTGAATCAGATGCCGCAGAAAACTACCGGCAATCTCTAGTAGCTGGCACACCTCAAGATAGTAGTAAAGTCAATATTGTTGATTACATGGGTCAACAAGCTATTGATCCGTCTATGCAATCTACTACTCAGCTGTTAGATAGGCTAAAGGAATTAGGCGTACGTCCTGAAGATTTAGCTAACTACTACACATTGGGTACGTTACCTGAGATGGAGTATAAAGACCTTGAAGCAAAGCAGATTGAAACTCCTATATTACCCAAGACTAAATTAGTAGAAGGTAACACTGTAGAGTTAGAGGATAAACCTGAACTTGCTAAAATGGAAGCTCTCAAGGTATATGATCAAGTATCCAACCTTGCAGACTCTTTGCAGGCCGCTAAGTTAGAGTACGAAGAAATTGATCCACGGGCTACTCTTGTCGGCCAATTAGCTATGCTACAGCAACAGTTTGCTGATGGTAAGATTCCAGGCTTCGCTCAGGGGGCTATACGCCAAGTTCAGAAGATGTTGTCGGGGCAGGGTCTAGGTGGATCTTCAATGGCCGCAGAAGCGATTACAAACGCTCTCATGCAGTCTTCTATGGACATTGCATCAGATGATGCTGCGTTTTACCAGACAATTGCAAGAGATAACCTGTCTAACGAGCAAGCAGTTGTACTTCAAAAATTTACGTCTCGTGTAGATGCAATCTTTAATGATCAGGCCGCTGAAAACTTAGCCCGTAATGTTAACGTTGATAACGAAAATCAATTAAACCAATTTTACACTCAGTTAGCGCAAAGTGTTGGTGAAACTAACGCTATTATTATGAACGGTGTTGAAGAGTTTAATGCAACTGCGTACAACCAAGCAGAGCAGTTCGGTGTAGAACTTGAAGTTGCAGTAGACAAAGCAAACATGCAAGCTGTTAACGACATGGCTCAGTTCAATACTGAGTTATCTACTAACGTTGCCATGACTACGCAAGCTTTAAAAGACTCTCGTGAAAGATTCAATGCGACTGCTCAGATGGAAATTGATGCATTCAACATTGGCTGGAGACGTGATACGAACGAAGCCAATACATCTGCGTATAACGCCGCTTTGCAGTTTGACACAACTAACTTGTTTGATCTTCAGAACAGTGCGCTAAATAACATATGGAATCACTTTGACACACTGCTAAACATGACGTGGAAATCAGAGGAAAGCCAGCTGGATAGAGCCGCACAGATTGCTTTGACGGCCCTGCAAGAAGAAATACGTGCCAAGTATGGAGAAGACGCTGACACGATGGACTTTATTAGCGGGTTGTTTAGCGCAGGCGCAAAAATAGTCGGTAGTGGCGCTGGCGAAAAGATATTAGAAAAGTGGGGCATCCTATAAATGAACGACTTATTCGACGCAATTAGAGAGTCGATTTATCTATACATGCATGTAGATGAGTTAACTCCACGTAAGAGACAAAGGGTCATAGATACCTATAGTCGTCATGTGTATAACATGGATGCTGTAACTGAGGTTACATCACTAGAACCAGAGGCTGAAGAAGAATGATTAAACGAGAAGATTTCTTCACCATGCCTATTCCCGGTGAAAACTTAACATCAAACGTAAAAGCATGGCCTTGGCATAAACCGCCACAGTACGCCAACTTTGATGATGCGTTTGAATACTTCTTAGAAGACGTACTTGCGGATCAAGACCGCATTACTTCTGCTGTTATTATGTCCAGAAATGGCTTCTCTTCTTTAGTTCTAGTACAGAACTTAATGATTCAGGCGGTAGGTGCCGGTAAGATTTCACCTGATATGGCGTTATTGCTATCTGGGCCGGTGTATAAAGTTTTAACAACTATGCTGGATGCTCTTGGCGAAGACTACATGTCTGGGTATGAAACTGCGCAAGAACTTAAAGAGTACGCAGAACGTTGGGCTAAGAAAGAACCTAAGACTAAAAAGAAATTTAAACTATCTGCAGAACAAGAAGCTGAGATGGAAAGAATTACGGAAGAAGCTACGGCTGAAGTCCCTGTCGGCGGTTTGATGGGCGCAAAGTCTGATGATACTGTACAGATTCCTATGGACATGTCCAGAGGTGGTCTTGTTCAGGAGCCAATTGAGGAAACTAAATAATGGGCTGGGGTAAAGTTTTTAAATACGGTCTAGCCGCCGCTTCAGGGGCTGCTCAAGGTGCCGCTGAGGTATTTGAGGCGGAAGATAAGTACCGCAAAGATTTAAGTAACACGGTACTTTCTGTAGCTATCAAAGAAGCCTCTAAACGTGATGACAGGATCATTGAAGAGCAGGCTAAAATTGATGAAGAAGACGCCGTAGTAGAAAGCCTAAAGGGGCAGCAGGTTCCTATGAAGGATGGCACTACTAAAACTATTACTGAAGCTCAAGCCCGCCAAGCCTACCGCAGATACGGTAAGCAACTTCATGGGTTGTTATTAGAAAACAAGCTTACATTTGGCGGTACTGGCACTGTAGGTGAAGGTGCGGCTAAGAAGAAGTCTTTGCTGGATCTTACTCAAATTGAGCAGGCAGAGACAGGGAAAGGTACGGGTATTTCTACGGGTAGATACGAATCTGTTGCGGAAACTACCTCTGCCGCTTTACGTGCCATGAACATTAATCCTGATGCCGTAGACTTACCTACACGCAAGGCTGTAAGTAATGTAGAGATTATGGCGGGTGCAGGAACAGATAAAGTTACACGAGAGTCGCTATACACTAACGTGCCGGGTATTGCTGGACAAGCTGTCACTAAGGTTAATAAGCTGTCAATAGACGGCAAGCTAACCACAAGCTACGAAGATTTGCTGGGTAATGATGTTACGACAGTAATTAAAAATGCAATCTCTTCTGACAAAACAAAACAATTTAAAGTTGTTAAAAACTACTCTGACATGTCAGACGATATTAATGTACGCACTAGCGGCCTAGCCTTTAAGATTACAAAAGATGGCCGCCCTGTAGCTCAGAATTACTCTGTGGTGTACACAAAAGACGGTAGAGTTTTGAAGCAAGGAGAGTCGGGTAAGTTTGATACTCCTGTAACCGATCCTGAAATTATGACATTACCGGCTAGTGTAGTAAGTGCTCTTGGACCAGACGGTATAGACGGAGCGTTTGATGCGTTAGGTAAGTCGGGAAGAAAAGCGTACGAAGATTTCAACGGGCAGGCAGAAGCCTTTGGTAGAGCGATTAACGTTGTCAGCAACCAGATGAATTTGCTCAACGAGCACGGCAATGCCTTGGTAGCAGATGTTGGTTCGTTTGCAACGTTTAAAGACTATGTAATGACAGAATTTGGGGTTGCATTACAGTTTGTAGAAGAAGAAGGGCAGAAACTATTAGAATTGTCCCCAACAGAGAAAGCCGTGCTAGAAAACCGCAGAGATCAATTAGAAAAAGATATGCAGTCGCAGACTGGAGAAACTCGTTTAGGAACAGCTATACGTCTGTATCAAGCCAACCAGATCTTGTTTGCGTACGCTTCAGCACGTGCGGTGACTAACGATACCCGTATTTCTAACCAAGACTTTGACTTGTTCTTCAAGACAGTTAGCGGAAGCAATAAAGATGCCCAAGAAGCTATTTACCACAACCGTTTGCTAGATGCTAAAGTTGCTGTAGGTGAAATGTATACTTCTCTGAAGACTGCTGTTGATATCGCAGATAGCGAAAATGCTGATAAGATACTAAGTGCGATTCCAGAAGGACGTACCGCAACAGGTATGGATGCTAGAATCAACGAAGCAATGGGGTCTAATAAGCCAAAACGTACCACTAAAGAAGTTAAGGAAGAAAGCGACGACATCCGTACAGTATACGACAAAGTCGAGGTACGACCTGAAATGCTTAATCCAGTAACCTTTAAAATAGATCCTAACGGTGTGGAAGCGTATGTTGCGTACGCTAACGGTAAACGTTTGATTACTACGAATAACGATGTGGTATTGACCACAGACGTTGCAAACACTACGAAAGATGATCTCAAACGTGAAGTATTGGGAATGATTCAGAACGGTTACATTAAATAGGAAGTTACATGCCTACTATCCAAGAGATTATTGCTAGGGCAGAAAAAGCCAAACAAGAGAAGTTTGAGGAAGCAAAACCTATTGCTTTAACTCGTCAAGCTCTTTATGGAGATCTTCAGGAAGAAGAAGAGGCTATTAAGTCTGCGGAGTCCGATGAATTTGGATTCATTGAAGAAGGTCTAGGTAGGCTTGATAGAGAAAACCTTGCAGAGCGCAAAGCCGCAGTAGAAGCTGAAAAGCAACGTAGATACGAACGTGAAGTACAGAAGGCAGGCGGAGAAGTTGCTACTACTCAAGAAGGAACTCGTGTACGCATTCCTACCCCAGCTATGGCCGATAATCCGTTACTTGTTATGGGTGCTCGTACTGTGTCTGAAGCGGGAAGAGGTGTGGCAAGCTTATTCGGGGAAGAAGAAGCCATTCCACAAATCCGTGATGAGTCTGATGTAGTTAATATTGGGTCAGAGGTAATGCAACTAGCCACGGGGGGTGCTGGTGGTGCCATAGTTGGCGCAAAGATTTTAAGCAAAGTTGTTAAGGCGGCTCCTAAAGCGTCTAACTGGTACGGAGCTTTACTTGGTGCCCCAGCCGGTGAAGCTATTGTCGCCACAGAAGAAACTGGTACGTTAAGCGGAGATGAAGGTGACACAGCGTTAGACCGTAAGATGCAAGTATTGATGGAGGGTATCGGTTTTGGCGGTATTCTTACAGGTGCTGGTAAAGTAGCTAAAACCATCTATGACCTAGGTCCCATTGGCCGTATCATTGAATCTTTACCAACAGCATTAGTAGGTACTCGTGCGGGGGCAGAGCGTCTTGTAGGCGATTCTATAGCGGATATGATTATTCGTGCAGAACGAGCAACTACCCCAGAAGACAAAGCCGCAGCCTTACAAAAAATACAAGATAGAATTGCTGAAGGATTTGAACAACAGACTGGCTTAAAGTTCCAAGACTACTTAGATGGCAAGGTAGAGCTACCAGATGACTTTTTACCTACCTTTGGTGGTACTGCAGACTTAGAAGCTATTGCACGTCTAGAGCGTGGGGTAGCACAGAAAGAAGGTATGCCTGAATTCTCTGGTGTATGGCAACGTCAACGTGAAGCGATGGTAGAAGGTGCAGAGCAAACTGCAGAATCTGCTATTCCTGCCGGTGCAAGGTTAGAAGAAGAGACCGCCAAAGAAGCCGCTGAGAGGCTTGGTACGGAAGCTAGAGAAGAAGTAGGTGGGGTAGTACAGCAACGTATCGCCCAGACCCGTGAAGAGACTGTAGAGCCGCTAGAGAACCTATTAGCCACGGCGGAGAAAGAAGTTTCTGAGCAAATGGGTGAGCAAGGTGAAATTACCTTTGCTGGACTACAGCGTGTGGTAGAAAACCGTCAGGGGGCTAACAATGCCGCACAAGAGGCGACTAATTTAGTACAAGAGACTTACCGAGGCCAGCAGAAGATCAAAGGTGACCTGTACGAAGAGTACGGTGATACGGCGGCAGATATAGAAGTACCTGCTACCTCATTTGAGAAAAGCCTTATAGATATGATTGATGAGCGTCAAATCGCCAATATCTCATCTATTGTAGGTGGTGCTGATCCTAAGTACCAAAGAGTGCTACAGCAGTTAGCAGATCAGAAAAGTCGATACACTAATGCTCTTGCAAAACAAGAACGTGAAATCCTAGCAAATTTAGAAAAAGAATTTATAGAAACACAGAAAAAAGCCGGTATTGAAAAACCTGACGTGTCCAATAACGACAGGAAACTTTTTACAGAACAAGCAAAAACTATGCTTGATAAAGCTAAAGCTAGGAAAGATGCAGACTTCCGTGATGTTAAGTTAAACGATATTGAAGGAATGCTTCAGTACGTTAACAGCATTAAGAATAAGCCTAATGTAGACCAAGCCACACAGAGTGGTATGGAGCGTCTATCTAGAGGTTTAGAGGCTATCATTGTAGATACTTTAGGCGAAGGTAGTGAAGCCTTAGCTAAACGCACACAAGCAATTGAATACTTCCAAAACTTTAATGATCTGTACAAGACTGCGACTGGCGGTAAGATTATCCCTAACTTCCGGTTTGGGGATAAGATCACACCTCAGCAATTAGCGCAGGCGCAAGACGGCCTTACCATTATTCTACGTGAAGCAAAGGACAAGAACGCTTCTCTAGAGTTTATCATGGACTTACGTAATAGTATGGACGAAGGGCTACGTGGTCAATTTGATCGTGAGCTTGGCAAATTCTATCGCCAAGAAATCTTCAGTAAGGTACGCTTTGATCCTACTGTTGCATCCGCTGCAGAAAACCCAGCTAGGGCTGCAGAGACTATGGCAAGTCAGTTAAGGAGAGCATTATCTGAATATCCTAATTTGGATAAAGTAGCTCCTGGAATTGCCCAAGATTTAAACAAGCTTGCAGATGATTTAGCAAAGTCTGGCACAAATACTCTTGCCGCTAAGAAACAACTTAAGAATGTAGAGAAACTATTTGAGCAGGTCCGTAAAGAATTTGAGGCTACTCCAGAAGGTCAATTTGCTAAACAAAAATACAACAGTGCTACAAAAGCTGTACGTGGTATGTTGGTTAACGAAGACTACCAAAAGCAATTCCCACGTATATGGGAAACTGCTGGGCAGGCTGGGCAGAAGGGTGCTGACGGATTAACAGACGCACAGCGTAAGATTAAAGCAACTATGGCACGTGGTGCTATGGATTTGATCTATCCTGCTGGGGCAAGAGGTAAAGAAGCAGGAGAGCTATCGTTTGCTCAAATTGAAAATGCTATCAACGAGAACCCTGTTTTCAATCAAGTGTTTCCAAAAGGTGACCCTACACGTGAAATGTTTGACATGATGACAGCTAGGGCACGAGCTATGGATAAGCGTAGCGTACGTGCAGTCACAGGAGAGTCAGCTACAGCCAGTATCTCCGATGTAGGGCAACTAGTCTCTGAGTTCATCAACTACGTACAGGGGCCACTGAGTAAGCCCGGTAGACGGTCTAAGATGATATCTAAAGTGTTCTTTAAGTTAGCAGGTGGACCCGATGCCGCATCTAACGTTATGGTAGATATGATGACGGATACACGGCTAGCATACACTATGCTAGAAGAAGCTAAGAAGCGTGTTGCGCAAACAGGCGAGGACTTAGGTGCGTCTCTGACTAAAGTTGCAGGTGCTTACATTCTAAGTAGGATGGGAGTTAACTCTGTAGACGAATTGAACTCTGAGTTAGCTAGTGTAACTCTAGAAGATCAGACGGAGGAAGCCTTCGCTCAGTGAAGGTCTTCTTCATCCCAAAACTCATCATCTTCAGGGGCCACTTTAACGTGGCCTTTTTTGTACTGTTTCCAGATGATCAAAGCCTCTACGCCATAGCGAGCGGCTAGTGCTACTGAAACTACCATAAAAGAAAGAGAGATTAGTACGAGGAGTAGAAAATCAGCCATAGTAGTTTCCTTTTGGTTATACTATGGCTGTTATACGTAGTTAAGCTGAGATAGCAAGATTTTCGTGGTAAGCGTAGTTGAACCCACGCTCCCACTCTTTGAAATAATACGCTTTTGGTTTATAAGGATTACGAGTTTGTCCTCGTCTGAAATCCTCAATTCCTTTTAAGAAAGCTTCATTAGGCGGCTTTCGCTTTTTCTTCTGTTGCGATATCTGTGTCAGCTTCATCATCCCAACCCCAATCTCCTGTCATACCTGCGGCATTGTAATCAGTAACCCTCTTTTCAAAGAAGTTACTCATTGAGTCTGAGCCTAGCATAGTCTCCATCCAAGGTAAAGGATTTTCTTTCACTTTCCAGTTGCCCTTAAGACCGAGTTGGATGAGTCTCCTATCAGCAAGGAATCGGATATATTGCTTAACCTCCTCTGACGACAAGCCCTGTACAGCGCCCATCTTAAACGCAATATCAATAACCTTGTCCTCAAGCTTAATAGAAGTCCTAAACATTTCGTATATAGCTTTCTTAAATTCATCATTAACAATTCGTGGGTGTTCGTTACAGAACTCACGGAAGAGTAGTGCCATACCATCACTGTGCATGGTTTCATCACGTGCAGACCACTCAACAACCGTACACATTCCAGGCATCTTGCCAAAGCGTTGGTAGTTGAGAAGCATTGCAAACGCACTGAATAGAGATACTCCTTCGTTAAGTACGCTACGTGCAATCGCCAGTGCAGTCCCTTGGTGGCTATGCATGTCAATGTCGGCCATAAACTCAATCTTATCGGCCATCTGTTGGTAGTCTAAGAAGGCAGAGAACTCTGCTTCGTCTAGGCCAAGGGTATCATTCAGTAATGCGTACGAACGCTGATGAATGAACTCACGGCTAGCGAATGAAGAGAGCATTGCTCGTACTTCGTTGTTCTTAAACTTAGGTAGGTAGTATTCTAGATAGTTGGTACCAACTGCTACATCGGATGTAGTAAACAGTTTGAGAATCTGTGTAATGTGTTCTTTCTCTGCCTGTGTGAGCTTACCATTTCGCCAGTGGGCAACGTCTGTTTGAAGTTCCAGTTCATCCTCAATCCAATGAATGCGCTCGTGCTCTGTTGCGAGCTTTACGAACTCTGGGTATTTAAAAGGCTTGTATACAAGACTTCCTTCAAGTAGCGACATATTGTTCTTCCTATGAGTGTGGGTTGAAGGCTAAAAAGCCGGTGAAGTTACCGGCTATATTACTATTATATCTGCTAATTGCCTTTTGGCAACCGGATTATTTAAATATTTTACTTAGCTCTTTATGCAGTCTCTCATTTTCTTGGCGTAAGTCATTGATCTGCTTCTGCATGTATTCTAATGAGTCCAAAACGTCAGTGAAGTATTGCGTAGGTGGACTGTAATCTATGCTACACTTAGCAATCTCTTCGTAGAATTTAGTACGCTCTATGATGTTACTTCCCATGTCTCATCCTTTAACAAATAGCGAGTTAACAAGTCTTCAGCATTCTTGAAGTGGTACCACGTGTTCTTTCCGTCTACACGCCACCTTCTTTTGCGTAGAGTGATTATGTACTTGTCAAACAATACAATGTGATCCCCGTAATATTCAAAAGGAACTCCACATTCTACGAACTCTCTTAAGGTAGTTACTCGTTCTACCTCACGAGATACAGGGTTATTGTACGGATCGTACCGTCTCTCGTACTCCGCTTCCTCTTCCTGTAACTTAACTAATAATTGATCAACTTCTTCTAGAGTCATTCTTCTTCTCCAGTTCTAACTGAATCAGCTTAGATTCTATCTTAGCTATCTTCCTAGATTTTCCCTTGACCGAAGCTTTGAGGAGCTTCATCCAAAGCGTTAATAGTTTCTCTTCTAAGTGCTTCCATTCCTTTGTCATAGCCGTTCCCCCGTTCTAGTGCGACTCGTTGATTGTGCATTACGTTTTCGTACGTATCAAATAGTTCCTGCATTCGCATGTCAGCAAAGATCTCTAACCCTAGAAGGGCATTCATCATCTGATCCTCGTTCATGTTCTCAGCAGATTTGAGAAGCGATCTAATGTCATCCACAGTATGCCAAGCTGACATAATAGAATCGTGTAAGGTAGACATACATACTGGAACACAGCGGTCATCTACGTGCATATCATTAACGATCATTGTGGTAACTCCAAGTCATGTTCAAGTTGTACAAATGTAACAAGGTCCAGAGGAATCTGGAAGAAGTATTCTCCAGAGTATACGTACTTGTTAGGTACCTCCACCGGCTCTAAGTTCTTTACGTCTTCTGACCAGAACGTAGCCGCCCGTGTGAGCGACTTGTTCCAGATATAGAACTGAGTCAATGTATCAAAGAACTTTTCCTTGCGCTGAGGTAACTGTACGGTGTCGTACGGAAATTGTTCCTTACCCCAGACTAACTTCACTTCGCATTCTACCATGTAGTCATCACACATCAAATCCTGCTTATAACGATTAGGATTATCAGTGAGTGGATTACCTATCTTTTGGTTATATAAACGAGTAGCATCTTTTGCCAACTCGTCATACAACTTATACAGATCACGATCAAACCGTTTCTTTACCCCTGACATGATACACAGACATCCTCTTCTTCACCTTCAAAGTCCTTGAGAGCCAACCGCTCTACAAGCTTACCTACCTTGTCTGCAGACGCTCCTGCTGACGTACGGAGGTAGTACAACCCCTTAAGACCTTCCTTCCATGCTAACTGATGCACAAGGCGTACATACTTCTTGTTAGCTCCTGAAGGGAAGAATAGATTAACAGACTGCCCTTGGCAAATAAACTCTTGCCTTTTAGAGGCATGTTCTACCACCCATGTCTGCTTCAACTCAAACGCTGTACGGAATACAGCCTTCTCCTCTGTGCTTAGGAAGTCTACATGATCGACTGATCCATCGTTTGCAATGATATCTTTCCATACAGCATCTGTGTTCTTACCCTTCTCTTCTAGAACCGTAATGAGGTGGGGGTTCTTGATGAGGTGAGCACCCGCACGAGTACGATGCGTAAATGCATTAGACTTGATAGGTTCAATACTAGGGCTACAATTACAGATAATAGAGCTATTCGCATTAGGGGCAATGGCAAGTAAGTGCGCATTACGCATACCTGTGCCTACCATGTCTGGGGCTTCACCCTTTTCCGTAGCAAGTTGCTTACTAGCCATCACAGCCTGTTCTTTAATGTACTTAAAGATTTGATAGTTCTCACTGGCCGCTCTCCAGTCCTCCCACGGAATACCCCTAGACTGTAGGTACCCGTGGAAGCCCATTGCACCTAGTCCTAGCGAGCGTTCTCTTTCAGCAGAGAATTTAGCTTTTCCAAGTTCGTCCGGTGCGTGGTCAATAAAGTATTGGAGAACGTTGTCAAGGAATCGTACCAAGTCTCTAACCATTTCTGTTCCTTTCCACTCATCGTATCGTTCGACGTTGACTGATGAGAGGCAACAAACTGCTGTGCGTTCTTCACTTGTTGGGAGGTGGATTTCATTGCAGAGGTTAGAGCCATGAATCCGGAGTCCAAGTTCTTTTTGGCTATCTGGTAAGTATCGGTTGGCTGTGTCGATAAAGTTAAGGTAAGGACTGCCAGTTCTGAACCTAGCTTCAAGTATTCTGTGCCAAAGGTCTCTAGCATCGACTGTATCTCTTGCAAGTCCGCTGTCAGGGTCTCTAAGTTCCCAAAGTCTGTCTTCTGGGTTTTCATGTTGTATCTTCTCCATAAATTCGTCAGTGATGTTCACTGCGTTAAAAAGGTTAAAGCACTTCCGGTTGATGTCTCCTCCGGTTGGTACTTTAAAGTTTAAGAACTCAACGATATCGGGATGCGATACGTCAAGGTAGGCAGCATAGCTACCCTTTCTGGTACGGCCCTGCTTCCATGCAGTCATACCGGAATCCATTACTTTGAGGAACGGGATTGGTCCAGGAGCCTTGTCGCTAATCCCACGTACGTCAGACCAATGTCCTCCTACTCCACCACCCTTTACAGATAGCCAAGCAACTTCATTAGGATGCTTAATCAAGCTACTAAGATTATCGCCAACATAAGTAAGAAAACAGCTAATAGGAAGACCTTTACTATCACCCTTATCACTAGGAGCGTTACTGAGAACGGGACTAGCAAACATAAACCAATTACGAGAAGCATAGTCATAGATGCGTTGTGCGAAGTCGTAGTCCCCATAACAGTATGCCTCTGCCGCTCGTGCGTAAGCCTCCTGCGGCGATTCTTCCCACGGGAGCATGTAGTAGTCTTTCATTAAGGTCATTCCCTGCTCAGACAGCAGGGCATCACGTGAGAGGTCAACTTTAACTTTCACTGGCTTGATCCTTGTAAATATTATACGTCTTGTTAAATATGTGACGAAGTTCTTTCGCCGCCCGTTCTTCTTCTGCACTTAGCTCGCTTGCTTCAACCATCCTTAGCATTTCGTCAGCAAAGCCTAATAGTTTGACCAGTTGACCTTCTGGCAACTTAATCTTGATCATCTTGCGTGTCGTCATACACGTAGCCCCCTCGCTTCTCAATGCGCTCCAGCAGACTGTTTAAATACCAAATAGCCTTACCCAAGTCTTCGGGGCCGTTCTTAAAGGGCGCACGAGTAACGTATTCCCAAGCTGTCATCCAGTCAAATGCGTCTTCGTAGGGTAGCACTACACCATCACGCATTAACTTCTGCAGTAAAGCCTCACGTACGTCCTTGACCTCTAACTTGTCGTTGATGATGTAATGCTTTGGAGAGTTAACCATGTCTGGTCTAGGGTCAGGGAAGTCTGTAGCGTGTAGCTCAGCTACCTGTTCAAAAAATGAATTACAACTCTCTCGTGCCATTATGCTTCCCCCTCTGTGTCCATGCGCAATAGCCTTAACTGTTCATCTGATAATCCGGAGTAGAACTCCATATCTGCAGGGTCTACTATAAAATCAAAGGGCTTGTTACCCTTGATGATAGATTCCATACCTCTATGCAGGATAGCGTCCATGTCTTCTTTGACCATGTGCGTAATACCTGCCATGAAGACTGCTAACATATCATCGTAGTCAACCTCTTCTTCCTCATTGAAGTCCTTCTCAATGTTCATATTGGTTGGGTAAAAACCACAGGCAAAGTTAGTTACACCCTCCTCGTCTACACTAACACGGAAGAATGCTTCACCCGGCTCCAAGTCTAAACTTACTGCTTTACTCATTGAACCAGTCCTCTGGTATTTGTTTGTCCGCATACAGGAAGCCATGCTTATCACACCACATACCGTATGTTGTCTTTGATCCCTTGCGTATCTTAGCCTTAGAACTGGAGAAGACAAACCGTATATCTTGGTCTGACTGCTCCTGTATCCATAGGTGCTTCTTACGGTCCTCTAAGGTGAACCTGCCTTTTGTCTCAACCACAATACCATTAGGCAGGACAAAATCAGGAGTATACGTTCTATCAGTAGCGGGTTGTGTAAAGCTAATTCGTGAAGATGGGTCTTCATACTTAACACGTAGTCCCCGCTTTTTGATTTGATCAGCGACAGTTTTCTCCAAGCCTGATTTGTATCCATATTTCCTAGCCGCCTTACTGAACGTCATTGTACACCGTGTAATATCTCCAAGGCTTATTCTTAGCCTGTGACGCTTCTACTCGCCTGTACTGAAGGGTAGGCCAACACTTGAACTTGTAGTCGCAGTAGATACAATTCTTTGCGATGTATTTGTTACCGGTTGGTTTACTGCGGAAAGTCTCGTCAATTTCCTCAAAGCATCTAGCAAACGGTTTATCTGTAGCAATGTAGTCAATGGTATCCTTGATGACTTCAGTGTACTCGTCTGCTACAGAGTTATCTGCTTCAATAAACTTCCATTCGCCTGTAGACTTATTGATTACAATCCAACCGCCAAAGGGCATTCCGTTAGCTTTAGCGTAGCCGAAGCCTTGGGCGACATAACCAAAAGAGTCGTCATCCTTGACAGCATTGAAGTCTTTGAATTTGTGCTCAAAGGCAAACGGGGAGGAGGACTTGATATCCCATACCTTACCGTCAATGACAACATCATATTCACCTTTAATGGTGGCATCGTCGTCAAGCTGGAGTTCTACCTTGCCGTGGTAGGACTGGACTGGTATACCCGCACCCCGCATTAAAAGCAAGGCCAATACCTCAATAACATCCCCCAACAGCATCTTCATGATGAAGTCGTACGAAGGCTTAGTAGCCTCTTCAGGATGATTCTTCTGCCACCATAACTGGCAACGAGGCCGTCCTGCGTTTGACATACGTACCGTAAAATCACGTCCGCCATCACGGGTAAACTGCTTTACTAGGGCATTACGAAAGTCTTCACATGCTTGATCTATCCATTGGTCATCGACAGGGGGAGCTTCCCCCGCCGACAACTTAGATAGATATTCACGTATCTGAACCTCGTATTTATGAGGCATTTCGGACATTATGATGCCTCGTCGATTTCTAAGTAGTCCTCGACTTCGGAGACAATCTTCTCCTCATGTACATCAGATTGCTTGCTGTACAAGGCGGCATTATGCTTTGCAATAATAGACTTGTTCTCCGCATTTACTGTGTCCAGTATAGTGGACATAAACTGAAGATCGTCCGTTCCAATTTCCATCTTGTTCTGGAAGTCAGGTTCAAAGCCTACAGTAAAGTAAGTAACAGAGCCGTTCTTTTGACGTGTAGTCACAAGCTTGCTTGCTACTTGCATAAACTTAAGCTTAAGGTTCTTGCATGGCTCAATCACATCTTGTGAGAAAGACAAGAACGAAGCACCCTTAAGTCGGAACATACACGGTACATCCTGTACCTCAACGGCATTCCCTGCCCCGTCTGTAGCCCCAACCATTGTCACCGTAGAGTACAGGTACCTAAAACATGTAATGTCTTTGTACTTAAGCTTTACGTCAGCATCAAGCTCACGCAGTTCTTTAGACGTGGGTTTGCCACATCGTACACCACCTGTTTCATCAATAGGCTCATCGCCCACACGGTGAATGATTGTCTTGTTAACAACCGCATTTTCGTTTGGATCGTAATCCAAGTACTGCATGTAATCCGCAAATACACGTACAGTTACGTCTTCGCTATACACCGTACCCTGCGGAAGAGTTAAACAAAAAGCACCACGCTTGAGCGTATTACCATCGTCATCCTCAGTCTGGTAGTTGACCTTTAACAACGGCAAACGATTGCCTGTTGCTTCTTGAGGTTCACCCGCTCCCATCGCAGCCATTAACTGCTCAGGAGTCATACCGTTATATAGTGCTACTTCACTCATAAATAACTTTTCCATTTAGCCAATTTGATCCACTCTTTATCTCAATGGCGAGTGGAATTACCATATCGTAATTAAACCGTTTTTTGACTTCCATTGCAACCCCTTCCATACCTTCTGCAAGAATATCTTTCATGATCTCTTGCTCTCCAGGATATACGTCAACGACGATAGAGTCATGTACAGTCAATACACATAACGATTTAACCTGTCGATCTTTCATCATTTCGTGTACACGTATGCAAGCCAACGGAACAATGTCCGCAGTAGCAAAGGATTGCACAGGATAGTTTACAATCTGTGTGGCGTACGAAATCCTACCGCCTTGCTTGCGTTCAACGTTAGGCCAGTAGAATTGTCGTCCAGAAGGTAGGGTTACCGTACCATTTCTTAAGACTCCTCTTTTGAGTTTGTCGTGCCACTCTGCGAGTCCTTCGTAGATGTTGAAGTACTCTTTGAAGTACTGTTGAACATGTGGAGCCTCCTGCGCCCCCTGACCGCCGTAGAGCGGCGCAAACGTATACGCCTTCGCCTGTTGCCTCTCATCCTTAGTAATCTCCTCAGAAGACTTTTGGTTGATAATAGAAGCAGTCTGCTTGTGTACATCCTTACCTGTCATGATGTCATTGTATATCTGACCATCCTTGGACAGTTCACCGGCTACACGGAACTCTAGACCGCTGAAGTCAGCCTCCATAATCTCACCACCTTCAAAGCGTGATACGACACACTTACGAATGGGGAATGTCCCACTGCGTGGTTGATTCTGGAAGTTAGGATCAGAAGAAGACAAGCGTCCAGTAGAAGTAATGCATTGGTTAAAAGTCGTATGCAATACGCCATCACTACGGGTATTACGCCTCATACCTCCACAGAATGAGTTCAGGTAGACGTTTAGGGCGTTGAGCCTACGCATCCCTTGTAGGAACTCAATCGCCTCCTGCGAGCCTTTGCGTTGCGCCTGAGCCAGTAAAAACTGTAGGGTGTTCTTTTCTGTCTTGAAGCCGTTAGCAGATACATCCTGCACAGAGGAAGGTGTTAGCTTGAACCCTGCTACCTTGTCTGTCGGTTTATAGACAGCCCCAACACCGTTGCAGGTAACACACTTGCTACGATTCTTATACGGCTTGCCATCCTTCTTAGTCTTCTGGACAGTACCAATACCCCTGCACTCAGAACATTGTACGCCTCTGGTGCGGTGGAGAATTGTTGAGTTGTTCTTTACTGCAAGCGCAAACTCTTTAGGCGACATACGTGGACGTGGTAAGGGTTTGCCGTTAGCGGCAATGCCTACATTAAATAGTTCACGCCACTTATTCTTGTCCAGTACACGCCGAGAGTAGACTACTTCAGATAGCTGGGCCGGTGAGTTCAGGTTGACGGGAGTGTCACCCATAACTGTACTAACAATCTGCTGTAGCCGTGTGTCTAATTTGTTGCGCTCTTCAGTGAATTCTTTCTCTACATCGTCCAGTGATTCAATATCAATGCAAATTCCGTTCCGTTCCATTTCCAACAGTACGAACATCATTTCATTCATCATGTCCCTGACTTTTCGTAATCCTGTAAAGTGAGGTTGCCTGTAGTCATGCATCTGAGATTCGTAGACTTCCAGACAGGATATTACGTCACCACGTCCGTACGTCTCTACAATCTCTGGGTCCATCTGCTCATAGCCGATTCCTTTCTTGAAGGTCTCTTCCATCAGGTCAGAACGCTTGAGTGTAACCTTCCTGCGCTTGGCAGTCTCTTCTAACGACAATGGCATCTTCTGCCCACGGGCTAGTACATACTCACCAATCATTGTGCAGTAAACAGCGCACTCAATATTGAATCCTGTTTCCTGCAGCCAAAGGATATCAAACTTAGCATTGTGAGCTACGATTACGTCGGCTAACTCAATCATCTGCTGTAGCTTGAAGTGGGCTTCCTTTGGGTTGCACTCGACTTTGTTGTGGTTAAAGAAGAAGTACTCGCCTGTCTCATCGTGTAAGAACTGAGCACCCACAGACACAAGATGGTTGTTAGGATTGAATGGGCTACCATCCAAACCACGTTCAGCCTTCTGTACTGTCGTCTCAATGTCTATTCCTAGTACATACATATCGGACCTATCAATCAACGTAGCGAGATAGCTTTGGTTGTATTTCGCAAATAATGGTGCCATGCCATCCCGTGATCTTGTTCTTTCCTACTGTGAGGTGTCTAGTGTAATCTGGCTCATCATCTACTCCTGATTGATCATGCTTACCGATACCGATAATAATATCTGCTTCAGCAAACTTGCCGGTCTTACTGCCTTCCATTTCGGAAGGATTGAGCCTAGTCTTGCCCTCTGCGTCTGCAGATGCCTGACTGATTGCAATGAATGCAAGGTCATGGCGTTTAGCAATCTCACGAGCTTGTGTGTATATCTCACGTAACTTCTCATCGGTACGACTGAAGTTGCCATGCACTTGTACTTTATCTAGCTGATCCACAACCAGTACGTCTGGCTTATGGTTCTCGCAGTAGGCATCAATCTGTTCAATGGTGACACCCTGTGCGTCATACATGTTGACATTGTCATAGATCGTACGCCATTCGTTGGCGACAAACTTAGGGTCTTCATAGATCTCTTCCTTAGTAATACCGGTAAAGGCGGACATAGCTCTTAGCATCGTCCGTGTTGCCTTCTCTTCGTTCACAAAGGTGTGGACACTAGCTCCTTGCTCTGCGAATCCGTCTGGTCCGTAGCAGAAGGATACATGGCTTGCAGTCTTTCCTGTTTCTGGTCTGGCGAATATAATACATAGTTCCCCACCTGCAATTCCTGGAAGCTTATCCCGCAGTGCTCGTACGTTAAACGTCCAGCGGGTATCCTCTTCGTTTTCCTTGAGTAGTTCAAAGACATCCTTGGTACAAGGTTTGACCTCTATATGGGGCATGAAGTCGTCTTGTGTCTTATCTATGAGTCGTTTAAGTGATACTAAGTCTTGGACTTCACCATTGACTATCTGTGATCCGAGGTGAGCAATATCCCTACCGATCTCAGTCCGCCATGATTGTTGGAGTACTTCTTCAGCAACGTCAAGCGATAGCGGTGGCCGATCCGACAACTCACGTAATAGTATACGTACGTTTTCTTTCTTTGAACGGCTCTCCGTGGGGTTATCCACGTCGTACAGCGCAGCCACATCTTGGACAGTAATGTCTCCATCTTCTGACCTCTCATGTGCTCGTATAATACTTTTGTAAACTGGCAGGTAATCCGTGTCCTCAAACATGGAAGCACGGATACGATGCCTGTTGTTAGTAAAGAACTCCTTACTTAGGAGGAGTTGTATTAGTTCCGGTTTCATGCTTGTCTCCCTTATTAAAAATACGATCATAATTCTCAGCGAACTTTTTCTCGTCTACGGGACGTTTCCAATCGCCCTTCCCGTACGCAGGGCTATTCTTCTTTCTAGGCATTAGCTTAATCCTTCTTTATCATCCCACCATTCAACTGAGTCAAAGTCGAATGGCTCATGTCCTGCTACATACTCATCTAAGATCATATCAAGTGCTTCAATGCGTCTGCTGATTTCAAATGCGTCCTGCTCAAGATCACCCTTCACAAAGATGCTTCTTGATACACCATCCTTTACAGATAAGTAGTCATCTATTCTTCGTTCACGAAAGTCACGTAGCTCTGATACCAGAATACCTACCTTCAATTTACTCAGTGTATCTAGCAAATCGTCTTCGTGAATTTCAATATCCACTTCACTCAAGAAATCAATTAGTTTCATTTGTTCTTCTCCTAAGTCGAAAATCCTTCAGCATCGTCGAAAACAATGAGCTATAAAAGCACCATATGTGTAGACTTTGGTCACTATAATATTCATTTACATCACTCCTGTGGATCACTGCCGGGGTACACATACTCAGGTACGTTGTACTTATCAATCTCTTCTTCCAAAGCAGCGTAATGCACAACGGCTGGGGTTGGCTTACCTTCCCTTGGCTGCAGTGTTTCTGCACACGACTTCCACTTATCATACTCAAAGGGGTCATCGTCCATCTCATGTTCACGCATGAGGAACAATGCCCACAAGAATGCACACTCTCCGGTTAAACCATACTCATCGTAACCACGTTCTATGTACGGTACCTTACTCATGCTTGTTTCTCCTTCTTTGGTGTATTACGCTTAATCCAGCATTCCGCACATGAATAGAAAACATCCTGTTCTTTCACTACAGCCTTCTTACCGCAGGTATGACAGGTGTAATCAATCATAGTCTTCCCCAAGGTTTCGTAATTGCCCAGTGACCACAAGGTACAACCCCATGCCACTGCTTGTCAAAGGAATTTCTAGGGACATATCTACCCCCCTCCTTCTTCTCAAGGTCGTACTTTTTTCTATTGCGATGAATGAACTGGCGAACAGACGACATGGTCTTACCCAACCTATCCCCTATCTCAGTAGCAGTGTATCCATCACCCCACATCTCAATTAAGATCTTGATTTCTTTCTCTTCGTACTGCTTTTTCCAAGCCATGATTCAACTCCTATGTTGGTTAGTCTACGCATTGTGAAGTATGCGGTTATCTTTTGTCAACCACAAAAAAAAGCCCCTCCGAAGAGGGGCAAACATAGGGAGTATTCAAAAGTAACAAGATGTGTTACTTGGTAAGCAATGACCTAACGCATTCGGGAGTAAAATACTTCAGGTCATCTGTTAAGAATAGTAGCTCAGATGTTACATGTGGCGCAAGCATTTTCTGCATTTTAATTGCTTTGTCTGATGCATCTGCATCTAAAGCCACAATGACTCTATCAAAGACACGCAGTTGATGGATATGATGATCGTTGAGTGATGTACCCAATAAGGCTACACCCGTATAGCCAGAGGCAAATACCGTACAGGCACTGGCACAATCTTCAACCAGAACGGCTGTACCACGTTTAGTTCCACAGAAGAACATGAGGTCTTTCCTTTTGTCGTATCGTTTCCATTTAGGTAAGACACCCTTTCGTAATGCTCTACCCACTGCACCGATCATATTCTTGTTATCGTCATAGATCAAGAAGACACAACGATCTTGAGCAAAGTCGTACATGATATTCGTATGCCCAGCATCGACAGACGGCTGGATGTTCATATCGTCCATGTATTCAAGACACGCATCTCTTTCTAAATTCACTGTCATATTGGGGGGTAAGGTGAACTCAGGTAGGTAGGTATTACCTGTGTCTGTAACATCGCATATACCCCTGTTTAAGAGCCTCTCAACGTCATCTAGAGACCTTCTTCTCGACATACTACCTTTCGTACGGCATGATGCCTTGTAGCAGTTGTACAAGACACGCCCGTCTTTACGAGACACGGTGAATGTATTACGCCCACCACACTCAGGACACGAGACACGCTTGGTTTCTCCATCACGTATATCTAAGCTGCTAATAAATTCTTTTGCATTCACTGTTGACATCTCCCTATAAACTAACTTAGTCTCAGTACACTACCTGCTGTTAAGCAATCCGTCAACTTAAAAGACACGCAAAACTATAATACATATATGTTAATAACTTTTAGTTATAAAGACACACACAACTTTACTGTAATATAAGCAATCTTCAACAAATCATTATAACTTTTAGTTATATACATATACCGCAAACATCCTGGACTAAAGTCTAATAGACTAAAGTATATAAGACTAATGTCTAACTTCACATCTGTACGCAACATCTGTAGTGTCAGCCCTGTTGATCAATCACATAGGGAGGAATCAACATGAATGAAGATAAGTGGATAGAAGCAATACGTAAGTCACTTGTAGGCAAGAAGGTCACAGGCATTACGTACATGACTGAGGATCAGTGTGAAGCTAATCTCTGGTACAGCAGACCAGTAGTTATTATCTTTGATGATGGTTCTTACATCATTCCATTGAGTGATGATGAAGGTAACAATGCGGGTGCATTGGCAACCAGTGATGATGAACTGCCAATCATTCCGGTGATGTAGATGTCATTCGTAGTTATATTAATTGTAGTTATTATTCTTAAAGTGTTGATTACTAAAGGAAACTAATTATGAAATACGTGTTTAAAGAAATCCCTAACACTAATGAGGGTAAACTTCTTGTTAAATTGATGAAGAAGTATTTCAATCGGGATACGTACAGTATGCGTGTTCGTGGTCAGTACATGAATGCTGAAGCCAAAAAGAACTGGCGTAAATATGAGATGGGACAACCCATCAAACTGTCTACTCACTTACGTGTTTACATAGAGGAGAAGTAATATGCAAGCACTTTTAATTGATCCTTTTAAGGAAGATATCACTGAAATGGATTGGGATGGTGATGCATTGTCCATTGCCAAGATACTAGGATGCCAGTGGATTACCGGTGCGTATCCACCAGATATGGATCATGATGTGATCTATGTGGACGATGAAGGTCTGTACGTTGAGGATCAACGATACTTTTTCATTGAGGGTTATCCGCATCCACTAGCAGGATATGGATTGATCCTTGGGACTGATGAAGTTGGTGATGCCATACCACCAAAGTCTAATATAAACGATATCGCTAAACGCTTAAGCTTTATCTGACGTTATCTAAAGGGAGAAACGAAATGCCAAATAATACAGATGTTCGTGTGTACATTGATCACACAAATAAGAATCGCATTGATGATATGGAGAATATCTTCAGTAATGATTATCCATTCAACATGATCATTCCAATGCCTGACGATATCATTCGTGACAACTTGACGTACGAAATGCGTAAGAAGTCTAATGGACGCAACTGGTACGATTGGTCTTGTGCTAATTGGGGTACAAAATGGGATGCGTACAACATAAGCGTACAGCGTCTGTCTGATACGTCTCTGTACGTGATGATGGAGACCGCATGGTCACCACCGATTCCGATCTTTGAGAAACTGGTTGAACTAGGCTTTGAAGTAAGCGCATACTATTTGGATGAAGGGTGGAACTTCATTGGACAGTTTGAGTGTGGTGAAGCATTTTACTTTGATGTGAATCGTGATGCCCCATTCAACCTGATTGATGAATTCAATTTAGAAACTGATTTTGCGGAGGTGGAGTAATGATGCGTAAATCTTTAAACGTGTGTTCACTGTTTGATGGCATGTCGTGTGGACGCATTGCATTGGATCGTTTGGGTATCCCAGTTAATGCGTATTACGCATCGGAAGTGGATAAGTATGCGATTGAGATCGCCAAGAAAAACTATCCCGATACGATCCATATTGGGGACGTACGTGATGTGAAGGGTGATGACCTTGCTGACATTGATCTGCTGATTGGTGGATCACCATGCCAAGGCTTTAGCTTTGCGGGTGGTCAACTGAACTTTGATGATCCTAGATCAAAACTATTCTTTGAATTCGTACGCATTAAGAATGAGACACAACCCAAATACTTTCTGTTGGAGAATGTCAAAATGCGTAAGGAATCTGAATATGTTATTTCAGATATGCTTGGAGTTAAACCGATTGAGATCAATTCCAATCTGTTTTCTGCACAGAATCGTAAGCGGTTGTATTGGACAAACATCCCGTTTGATACAGCTATCACAGACAAGAACATTAAACTGAAGGATATCATTGAGCATGGCATTGTGGATCGTGACAAGTCCCACTGTTTGGACGCTAATTATTGGAAGGGTGGAAACCTTACTTCATACTTTGAAAAGAGTCGTCGTCAACTGGTGTTTAGTGAGGATGGATTATGCCATGTCGGTCTGGCTGATGTGAATGGGTATGACCTGATGAAACGGGTGTATCATATTGAAGGTAAGTCACCCACACTAAATGCATGTACTGGTGGTAATCGTGAACCCAAGATTGCAGTAGGCGAGACACTCTGGCGTAAGCTTACACCACTAGAATGCGAGCGTTTGCAAACTGTACCAGAGGGATACACTGAGGGTGTGTCCAATACACAACGGTACAAGATGCTAGGCAATGGATGGACAGTGGATGTGGTTGCCCACATCTTCAAAGGATTATGTGAAGCGGAGAAAGAATTATGTGTGGCATAACTGAAATGGCAGAGAACCTACGGGAAGCGACAGCGATGTTGAGTCGTAATGCGATGGATATGTCGCCACATGATTTGCGTACGTCTCTGAAGCTTGTGGAAGCTCTGGCGAGCGTTCTGAAGGAGGATGTGGACGATATGCACCACATCAATGGATTGCATGAATACTACCTTGCAAAGTCAGAACATCTTGAGGGGTTGAACATAGAAGTGGAATAGGAGTATACTCTGTCCACAACATAATCAATGGGAGTTGAAATTATGAATCTACGTAAGCGCAATGCGATTGTTAATGCTCTGACCAAAGCGGGTTGGGGCGATGTGATCATGACCGATTGGGATCGTGATGGTGATCTTGCTATCAACTGTGAAGAGTGGGTAGAGGGTAAAGGTATGGCGGGTGACTATTACGCTGAAGACAGTGCCATTTACGATGAGTTTGGTACGAACAAAGAAATCAATGCCATCGTTGAATCATACGGTTGTTATGCCGAATGGTATCACGGTGGTGCGTTCATGGTTTCTGAGTAGGGGAGGATGAATAATGGGTAATCCATACAGCACGTACGTGTTTCAGTACATCAATAATCATGAGCATGATGCGGGTTTTAAACTTGAGCATGGTGAGATTGTTGAGTTCATGGCATTAGATGAACCAAGAGCATGGGATCAATTTGAACAGTGGGCGAAATTCAAAGAAGAGCGAGTTGAGCTTGCAGAAATCATAGAGGTATATCGTGATGAATGAGATATCAACTGTCATGCTAGTACGTGAGCTAGATAAGCGTCTATCGGATTGGGTACGTGATCCTGAACCACAATATGATGCATTCTTAAATGATCTGAATTCTATTCACGCTGAAGCATTGGAGAGAGCGTTACATTGTGCGTTGGGTATTCACGCCAAGAAATCAGTACAGCGTGTCGTTGATGCGATGGAGGATGAAGCATGAGTCGTAGTGAGAGACTGTTAGAATACTGTACGTCTCATCATCACCCTAATGATCCTGACGTACGTACTCAGGTTGTCACAGCGGATTTGTTGGAAGAGGCTGTAGGTTATTACGTTGAGTGTATGACCGATGAAGAGCGTTCTGTCATGCTGTCTGAATTTGTGTACGAACAAATGTATAATGAATCCATACAGAATGATCCTATCGGTCTGGTGCAAGACATAGTTAAAGACTACATTAAAGACACAACATAAAGACACGATTGTTTAAAGTATTACTCCCTCATTTCCCCGCCAAGTGCGGGGTTTTTTTTTGCCCTGAATAAATACCCCACCGATAGCCCTGGACTATCGTGGTTGGATTTCTGATAGATTTTGACTATGGCATTATCTAGGTTGACAGTCTGGCCGGAAACCCTTAACCTATGGGCATCGTTGATTAAAACGATATTTAAAAAAATGTTTATGGGAGTAAACAAAATGAAATTAACTACATTCAAAGAATTACAAAAAATCGCATCTTTAATTTGCGAGGTTCGCTGTTTAACTGATGAATTGTTGTCTGACGTTCGGGAAAACGAACCCGAATTTAATGATGATCAATTGCAATATGAAATTCTCTTTTCATTAGAAAATGCAGAATGCGAAATTGATCATATGATTGAGTCAGCACAAGAGAATCTAAAAACCGAATTTGCAAAAGCAGTTTGCGACAATTTAAACAATGGGAGTTTTTAAAATGCTAGTTTTACATTATCCATCTAAGAAAGTATTAAAAGAGAATATAGGTAAACGTTTAAACTATACCGAAACCAGTTTATTTGGTGAGGAGTATATTTCGACTGGTACACTAGTCGGGTGCAATCGTCCGCATTTAACAGGATTCAAAAGAGAATTCTTTGCGGAAGTAACACTAAAAGAAAATATTATTATGGGAGTAAAATAAAATGAATATTGTTAAAGTTTCTAAAATGTCCGGTAAGCTTTCAGGTATTCCGGCAATTAATACGAATACAGTTACTAATGAGTTTTGTATCAAGATGAAAGATACCGACTCAATTTGTGGTTCCTGCTATTCGCATCGCATGTTGAATACTTACCGGAAAAATTGCCAACCTGCATTCCAATTCAATTCTGATTTATTGAGTAAATCAATATTGATTGAAGATTTCTTGCCTGTTATTAATTCCGCATTCTTTCGGTTTAATGGGCATGGTGAATTGATCAACATGACGCATTTAATTAACCTAGTGAATATCTGCAAAAAGAATCCGCACACTAGTTTCGCATTGTGGACGAAACGAAAAAGCCTAGTCACTAAACTGTTTAAATATTCCAAACAGTATCACCCACCAAAGAACATGATTTTAATCTATTCCAACCCCAAGATAGATTGCGTACAAATTGAACCACCAGTTCATTTTCACAAGGTATTCAATAACGTTTCGCATGGTGGGTATAAGAATGAGAATTGTACTGGTCAAAAATGCATAGAATGTCTTGCATGTTATAAAAAGGATTCTGGCATTGATTCAATTATTGAGAGGGTAAAATAAATATGTATAAAATTTGGTTGCCTATCTTAGGCTTTATTTCGTATTCAACGATTATCTTAATTGTGATTTTTAGCTAATAAATTCAAATCATAATTTCTAAACAATTAACCCGTCTTTATGGCGGGTTTTTTTATGCCTGTTTTTATCCCTCTTTTGATATCCTGATTCGTACATAAAACCCCCACCACACCACCACCCTTTAAAATAATTCTTTAGAGTTCTACGCTGCGCTTGCTTATAACGTTTTGTTATATCCATATAACGTCCAGGAATAAGGCGTTGTACGGTATGCGCACCTTTAGAGTGTAGGGTAGAGTTCCTTACATCAAGATAATCGCATACAAGGCATTCTAATGGCTCTCAGACCCTATTTTGTAGACCCTGTAAAACCCTCTTTTTGCTGACATTTTGAACGATTTGAAAAATCGGGCATTAAAGAGTAGGAGCGATAGCGACTACCTAGTAGTACTATGTATGTGCCAGTGGGGGGTATAGGGTTGGTGTATACCACGTATACAACGGAAGGGAAATTTAAGGTAGTCAGATTATAGTCAAGTTATCCACAACTATGCAGTAAACTATACACAGGTTATGCAGGTATATTGCGTACAAGACTTTAAGGAGAATATAAGGGGGATATTGCGTACAAGACTATAGTATATATGTAAGCCTTGGACAAAGTTAAAATAACGATTGACGTTATCAACTAGTTGTACCAAGAATATTCAATCTGTCAATAGGGTAAAAGGCTTGACCTTTATATTATTTTGTTATAAGCTTTATAACGTATGGTAATAAGCATGGGGATGCAAAAAGATGGGAGATATATGTTAATGGAGATTTAACACAGCATGACTATTACCAATACATCCTACGAAATCTACGAAGAGACAGAGACTGAGCGCAAGCTCAGAGAATACGCAACCTTACCCGATCCTAAAAGACCCCCACAGGAGCGGTATCTAGAGATTGTGTACAATCAAATTGCAAACAATAAGATTCCCAAGCTGGCTAAGATACCACACAGTGATTTGTTTTATATACGTGCGGCCCTAGAGAATAAATTTCCAGATAGGAAGTTTACGATGGAAGAGATACGTACCCTACTGGACCAAGAATTCAAATCCTACAATTCAACTTTCCCAGAAAATAAAAGTAAGTAATAGGGGTTGACAGATTATTTGTATTGCGTACACCACTTCAATACAAGTGCCACTAAAGGTTTACACTCTCACATTCTAAAAAGAGCTTCACAGTGGTCATACTTAAGACAGGCGGTGCGTAAGTCCCTAACATATGGGGCAGTGCTCTAAGCAGTTTACGCAATGTAAACCACCGCCTAATTTTATTCTTTTGTCCGTAAAGAAGGATTTGTATTCATGAAATTATGTCCAGGATGTCCTACACCAGCTAAGTGTACTGCAGCAGGTAAATGTTTGAAGACTGCTAAGAAGGCGTACGGTGGTATGGCCAAGAAAGTTAAAATGAATAAAGGTGGTGTTGTTAAAGCAAATTGTGGTGCTTCAATGAAACCACAGCAAGGTAAGTAATTAACCGATGCCAAATACGTCCATAGTTAATGCACGTACCCGTTCGGTAGCAGTGCATTGCATAACAGATGCTACAGACTTCAAGATATACACATGTCCTGCAAATTGTAAGACTCATATATCTTTGTTGTTCATAACCAATGCTGGGACTGCCGCTTCTGATGTCACTGTGGATTGGTTAATGAAAGCACGTAACTTACCAACTTCTACTAGTGATACACCAGTAACAGATGAGCTTGTGCATATTGTTGGTGGTAAAAATTTACACGTAGGTGAATTCATTCAATTTGATGGTGGGGCGTTTATCGTGCTAGAGCCAGGAGATTACTTACAGGCGAAAGCAGATAACACAAGTGGCAGTGCAACCCCAGACGTAGATGTGTTCATCACGTACGAGGAGTTCTTCTTTTCTGCAGGAGTCTTGTAATGCCAGCAAAAAAGACAAAGAGTAAAGTCAATGCCGCAGGTAACTATACAAAGCCTACCATGCGTAAAAACCTATTCAACCAAATCAAGAGCAGTGGAAAGGGTGGCAAGCCCGGACAATGGTCAGCAAGAAAGGCCCAGATGCTTGCCAAGCAATACAAGTCAAAGGGTGGAGGCTACAAGTCGTAATGAAGAAGCCTCAACAAAGTTTGAAGAATTGGACACAGCAAAAGTGGAGGACCAAGTCAGGAAAACCATCGACGCAAGGTCCGAAGGCTACCGGAGAGCGGTATCTGCCAGAGAAGGCTATCAAGGCACTTTCGCCCAGCGAGTATGCCGCTACTACGAAAGCCAAGCGAAAAGCAACTAAGGCGGGTAAGCAGGTAGCAAAGCAACCAAAGAAGATTGCAAGTAAAACTGCAAAGTACAGGAAATAGGATGGCTACTACAAAAGATGTTGAACGCTTACCTTCTGGCCGTATCAAGTATCGTGGGGAAACATTCGCAGGATACAACAAACCAAAAAGAACTCCTGACGGACCTAAGAAGTTTGCTGTTCTTGCAAAGAAGGATGACCAGATCAAACTCGTGCGCTTTGGTGACCCGAATATGGAAATTAAAAAAGACAGCCCTGAAAGGCGTAAGTCGTTTCGTGCTCGTCATAAATGCGATACTGCAAAGGATAAGTTCTCTGCACGTTATTGGTCATGTAAGAAGTGGTAACAATGGATACAGCAAAGTACTTAAACCCTGAGCGTAAATACACTGAGAAACAACTTGCTTTCTTGGATGCGATGGCTGGAGAAGCCAAGGGTAACATTAATCAGGCGATAAAGCTAGCAGGTTACGGTGCAGTTTCTCATCGTGATGTTGTACCGTACCTTCAAGATGAGCTAATTGCTATCGCAGAGTACATCCTAGCGTACAACGGTGCTAAAGCAGCCTTTGGAATGGTTGGCGTGTTAGATGATCCAACAGCTTTAGGGGCTAAGAACTCTGTTGCAGCGGCTAAAGAAGTATTAGACCGTATTGGAATCGTTAAGAAAGAGAAATTAGAAGTTTCCTCAGAAGATGGCAACGGAATATTTATTCTTCCTGCCAAACGATCTGAAGATAACAATAACGAGGATTAATGAGTCTTTACGACTACATAGAAGATGAAGATATACGGGGTATTGCTGAAGAGTTGTACCCCGAAATCGTTGTGCGAACCCCTAGAGGTAAGGCGTACCGCCCGTACATCTACGACAGGATGCCTTACAAAGATAAAGAAACGGGGCAGGCGGTCTACAAACTACGCACTGATGATTTAAAGATTCTAATTGAGGGTATGCAAGCCTGCCGTAATGGGGTTGCCTACCGTAAAGTTGCAGACTTCCTCACAACTCAAATTGGTTCGCAGTGTTCGTACCAGAAGGTTGCAGAAGAATTTAACGAAATCTGCGCTAAACTTCCAGCTTGGAAGGATGCACAGACTAAGGCAAACAACTTTGCTGGGGAAAAACACTTCTCCAAGAATCAAAATAAAGAACAAAAAGAGAAAACTAAGAAGAAAAAGCAACTTTCCCGCAAATTAAGGGATATGGAGCTTGAATTAAAGCGTTTAGTTGCCGAAGAAGCCGTTGAATCCGGTAAATTAAGCGAAGATGCTTTAGAAAACATAGATGATTACGTCACTGACAAGGGTAGGCTTAAGACTCAGAAGCAAATTCAGGTCATTGACGAGAATAAAGAGGCTGAAGAAGCACAAAACGTTATATTTAAGCCAAATGAAGGCCCGCAAACAGACTTTTTGTCTGCACCAGAGCGGGAAGTGCTTTACGGAGGTGCTGCAGGGGGTGGGAAGTCCTACGCATTGCTCGTAGATCCCCTCAGATACGTTTCAAATGCTAACTTTAATGGTCTCCTACTACGTAGGCGTTCAGATGAGCTAAGAGAGCTTGTGTGGAAGTCTCAGGAGCTATATCCAAAAGTATTTAAGAGCGCAAGATGGTCAGAGCGCAAATCACAGTGGACGTTCCCTAGCGGAGCGAGACTTTGGTTTACGTATTTGGACAGAGAAGATGATGTTTTGCGCTATCAGGGACAGGCTTTTACATGGATCGGGTTCGACGAACTCACTCAACACCCTACTCCATTCTCTTGGGACTACATGCGTTCTCGTTTGCGTACTACAGACCCTAAGCTACCCCTTTGTATGCGAGCTACCACGAACCCGGGAGGTCCTGGCCACGGATGGGTCAAACAAATGTTTATTGACCCTTCACCAGCTAACAAAACGTTCGTTCCTCGTGATTTAGAATCAAACGAAGAGTTGCGGTTTCCTCCAAACCATTCTAGGGCGGGGGAACCTTTGTTTTACCGTCGATTCATACCGGCAACGCTAAAAGATAACCCGTACTTGTTTCAAGACGGAATGTACGAAGCAAACTTGCTTTCTATGCCTGAACAACAGCGTAGACAGTTGTTAGAAGGTGATTGGACAATTGCTGATGGGGCTGCATTCCCAGAATTTAAGATTTCTGTGCATACCTGTGAGCCTTTTGATATTCCACACACTTGGACTAGGTTTAGGTCTTGCGATTTTGGTTACAGTTCGTTTTCAGCAGTGCATTGGTTTGCAATAGATCCTGCTTTTGAGACTCTGTACGTCTATAGGGAATTGTACGTATCTAAGCATACGGCAAGAGAACTTGCAACAAAAATTTTAGAGCTAGAGTCTGGCGAAGATATTCGGTACGGAGTATTGGATAGTTCTACGTGGCACAGCCGTGGTCACACCGGTCCGTCTATTGCAGAAGAAATGATTGCCGAAGGATGCCGCTGGAGACCATCAGATCGTACTGGAGGTTCTCGTGTTGCAGGAAAAAACAGATTACACGAGTTGCTAAAATTCAACGAAGAGGTAGAACAACCTCAAATTATATTTTTTAACACATGCAGACAAATCATTGCGGATATGCAAGTAATACCGACTGACCCTAAAGGGACAGACGACATTGACCCACGGTACGCATCAGATCACGCATACGATTCTATCCGTTATGGAATCATGTCACGCCCCAAATCAAAAAGTTTGTTTGACTTTGGAAATGATTTCAATAAAACAGGATGGAAACCAATGGACCCCGTATTTGGGTATTAATAGGTGTATAAATGGCTATAGTAGATAAACCTGAGTTTGACGAAGAAGTAGTTGCTCTTGAAGATTCTGAGAGTGAGCAGGAAGATGTTCAGTACTCAGGTTTTGTAGATATCGTTAGAGACAAGTACCAACGGTCTAAGGACCGTCGCTTAACTGACGAGCAACGGTGGTTAGTTTCGTATAAAAACTACAGAGGCGTGTACGACGATACTACTCAGTTTACAGATACTGAACGCTCACAAATTTTCATTAAGATCACCAAAACAAAAGTACTTGCTGCCTATAGCCAAGTAACCGATGTACTATTTGCGGGTAACAAGTTTCCTATCGGCATTGAAAATACACCAATTCCCGAAGGCATTCAGGACAGTGTTCATATTGACGTTGCTGTTCCAGAGCCGTTGCAGTCAATCTACGAAGAGTTAAATGTAGGGTATACAGGCGACGGACGAGATGTACCTAAAGGTGCTGTCTCTGCTCGTGACCTTGGTCCAATCCAAGAACAAATTAAAGGCGCAGAAGATAAAATCAAGAGTGGTCCGGGAAACACCATGACTTCTGCTCTTTACGAGCCAGCCAAAGAAGCCGCTAGGCGTATGGAGAAAAAGATCCACGATCAGATTTCAGAGTCTGACGGTAACAAGCACCTACGCTTCGTTGCGTTTGAGCAATGTCTATTTGGTACAGGTATTATCAAAGGACCATTTGCTACTGATGTTGAGTACCCTCGCTGGAGTTCTAATGGCGATTACAATCCAGAGATTAAAACTCGCCCTCGCTTAGAAGCAGTATCTATTTGGAACTTCTACCCTGACGCTGATGCGTACAACATGGATGAAGCTGAGTATGCTGTGTACCGTCACCGCATGTCTCGCTCTCAAATGCGTGAACTGAAGACTCGTCCATTCTTCCGTGATGAAGCAGTAGAACGTGCTATTCAAGCTGGACCTAACTACGTCAAAGAGTATTGGGAAGATGTCATTGACGACAGTAACTACACAAACGAAGTTAACCGCTGGGAAGTGTTAGAATACTGGGGCTTTATTGATGCAGATGCCGCCCAAGAAGCTGGCTTAGATATCCCTAAAGAACTTAAGAAGCAAGATCAGATTCAGATTAATGCGTGGGTTTGCGGGGGTAATATTCTTCGTCTCGTCCTTAATCCATTCAAACCAACTCGTATTCCGTTCTACGCAGTACCCTTTGAGCTAAATCCATACAGCTTTTTTGGTATTGGTGTAGCAGAGAACATGGAAGATACCCAACAGCTAATGAATGGATTCATGCGTATGGCTGTAGACAACGCTGTGTTGTCGGGCAACCTGATCTTTGAGGTGGACGAGACAAACTTAGTTCCCGGTCAGGATCTGTCTGTGTACCCAGGAAAAGTGTTCCGTCGTCAAGGGGGAGCACCCGGTCAGGCATTATTTTCAACTAAGTTCCAAAACGTATCCAACGAGAACATGATGTTGTTTGATAAGTCCCGCCAGCTAGCGGACGAAGCAACAGGAATCCCCTCATTTTCGCACGGACAGACTGGCGTTATGGGTGTAGGGCGTACCGCTTCTGGTATGTCTATGTTGATGGGTGCCGCCGCCCAAAACATTAAGACTGTCGTTAAAAACATTGACGACTATCTGCTGTCACCGCTAGGCCAAGCGATGTTTGCTTTTAACATGCAGTTTGACTTTGACCCAGAAGCTAACGGTGATCTTGCCGTTATTGCTCGTGGAACAGAATCTCTCATGCGCAATGAAATCCGCTCACAGAAGCTGATGCAGGTTATGCAATTGGGTAGTAACCCAGCGATGGCTCCGATGATTAAGTTTGATTACATCCTTCGTGAGATAGCCGCAAGCCTAGACCTAGACGAAGATAAGATCGTCAACGATCCTCGTGAGGCTGCTATCCAAGCTGCACTTATGGCGCAGTACCAACAAAATGCCCCTCAGACCGCACAGGAAGGCCCACAAGCGCCTCAACAGGGGCAAGAAGGGTCACCTACGCTAGATAACCAAGCAGGGGTAGGAGCGGGAGCTATGGGGCCAGGAAACGCCCCTGAACCGGGAGCCGAAGGGTTTAGTCGCCCTGATACTGCAGGACCAGAGGCCGCTTAATGCAAATAGAAACCGCACGTAAGTTATTGGCGTTAGTCAATGGTAAGCAGAACATGGAACGGTTAGAGACATACGTTGGTGATCGCTTGAATTATCTGCACACACAATTAGAACAATGTCCTACAGAAGCAGAAATGTATTCACTGCAGGGTCAGATACGGGAAGTACGTCGATTATTAACGCTGAAGGATGAGGCTATCCAGAGGGCGGGAGAGGGTAAGCACTAATGGCAGAGCGGGATACTGGGTTTTTAGCTCCTTTTGACATCAAAGAGAAAGCACAGACCTACGTTAAAGATCTTCGTAAAGCCGAAGATACTAACTACGATGAAGCAGATAACAAGTACGATGCTATTCGGCATATTGGTGCTTCTTTAGCAATGTATGCTCAGTACCCTGATCTTGCTTCGGATATTATCTTAGGTACTAAAGAATACGTAGGCAGTATAGGAGATTCTCGTGGAAAGAAGATGGATCTTCATAATAATGCTATTGGAAAGAAGCTTTATGAAATGCTTGACGAAGAGCAAGCAGATCAGCTAACCACAGAGCAAGCGTTAGAGATTGCTAAGTCTTACGTTGAAGAATGGGAGTTAGCTGAAAAAGAAGGTAGAGAGTTAGATTTGCCTGAAGAAATGAAACCTTTAGTGTACTACGGTGCAACTAAAGAACCTGAGAAAGAAGATGGAGGTCTCTATGAGATTGGACCTGAAGGAACTTGGGTAGAAAAATCTAAAATGAATGCAGGTGGATTAATGACTGATCCACTTGTTCTCTCAGAAACTGCTGAAGAAGAAGCAGAGCCTAAGATGGGCGTTGCCGAATACGCTCAAGGCATTAAGGAGTTTGGCGAAGACCTATCACCTGCGGGTACAGCGGAAGCCATTATAAATACTGGTAAAGCCCTTATGGAAGGCGAATATGGCAAGGCTGCTATATCTGCGATAGGTGCAATTCCTGGGGGGAAGACTGCGACTAAAGCATCTAAAGCGTTGGACGTTGGTGTAGACGAAGCTAAGTTGGCGGGGGAAGAGCTACGAAATTATGCGTCTGCTACAGTAAAGATGCTAGAAGATACTGCAAAAAAGACTGGCAAGGTTGCTGGTGATAAGGGCGAGAAGCTATACGCTCCTGTAGAAGAGGGTACAAAAGTAGCAGTCCGTAAGAATCTAAATTCTTCTGTTGGCGAAGGCGTTGATAAAAGTTTAAACACCTTACAGACTCTTCACGCTAAAACATACAGTGGGAAAGCACTTTCCTATATGCCAGTAGTAACCGTTAAAAACGCAGAGTTTGCTATAGGCCAAGCGGGTAGAAGAGATATTGCCGCTAAGATTCTAGGTAAAGAAACTAAAGCCTCTAAGAACAAATTTCCTATGGCTTCTGTTAATGGCAAATATACAAATAGCCCAAGTGTACTAGAGCAGTACACACCAGAAGATTTAGTAGAAGTAGGATTTAATCCTAAGTTTAACCATCTTTTCATAGATATGCAGACAGGTCAAGCAGTAAAAGGTGCTGATGAGGCAACTATTATCGGGGATCGTGTATACGCAAAAGGTGTCAAGTACTGGAAAAAATCCGAAGCACCTGAGCCTTTACCAACATCTAAGGGAGAAGAACTACCATCAGATGTTCGTTACAGAGAAATGAATGCTGGCGGTTTAATGTCGGATGAGTATAACAGGGCAGAATCATGATCAAAACTGAAGCTGGCGAAAAGATGAAGAAAGAAAATCCAAACAAGGCTCTTCCAGAAAAGGCCGATATTAACGAAGACGGCGAGTTCCAAGCGTGGGAGAAGGCTCGCCACGAAGCTATTAAAGCGGCTCAAGCTGAAGATGGAGCGGAGATGAACATGGGTGGTTTAATGTGTGGTGGCATGGGAGTCACTATTGGTATTGAAGAAGAGTCTGGCAATGAGATTCCTGCTGGATCAATGCCGCAAGAAGTTGCCGATGATATTCCTGCAATGTTATCCGAAGGTGAGTACGTTATCCCTGCCGATGTTGTTCGCTGGCATGGGGTTAAGCAGTTTGAGATGATGCGGCAAGAAGCCAAGATGGGCATGGGCTTGATGGCTGAAGATGGACGCATTGCTGAAGTTGAGTCTGAAGAATACGAGATTGAAGAAAAAGACAAGCCCGAAGTAGAAAAGGCTACAGTTAAAGTTGTAGAGGCGGCTGAAGGTATTATTACTATGCCAGAGGCACCAGACCCCGTAGTGCCCTCTAGGTACCGTCTAACACAAGAGATTGATCCACAAACTGGAAGGATTGTTTATGTGTACCGTGACCCTGTCACCGGAGAAACAGTAACTCCAGAAGAATTTAAGCCTGAATTGTCTACTCGTATGTCTCCTGGAGAGATCGTACAGCGTGAAGTTTACGGTAACGAGTATAAACAATGTGGTGAAGGTTTTATTTATGACCCCGATACAGATACCTGTGTTCCAGTAGCACCAGAAGCTGTAACTGAGCCTTCCGTGGGTGTACCCACTGGAGATGATGAAGGCGGCGGTGGCGGTTTTGAATCGTACACACCCCAATACGCAGATCGTCTAGGGACAAAACTTGCTGAAGCTTTTGGCCCACTGTCCGCAGAAGATTTGGCAGATCAACCGGGTTCTACATTAGCTGACAGAGCTTTTTCTCGCATGACCCAACCAACAGATGTAGAGCGTTCTATCTTTCCAGGGGTAGGTATGTTAGTCGCTGAGGGTCAGCGTTTATACGATGAGGTTGGTGCGTCTAGAGCCGCATTAACCCGTGCGAATGAGATCTCTAAAATTGCATCAGGTCTAGATGCTACTAAGTTGCCTAGAACCTACAACTATACCTTTGATCCTGAAACTGCTTCGTTTAAAGCAACTTCTAGCACCAAGATTACTGAGTTACAAGAGAGAGAAGGTGGTGGTACTTGGGCATCTGATTATGCTCATACAGACCCGAGTACAGGAGAAAAAGTTGATCCTTTTAGCATGACAGACGATGAGTTTGGATCTTGGATTGATGCAGTAGACAAAGCAGATTTCGGTTCATTGTCAACGGTAACAGGTGATGGAAATGCTTCCAGCGACAATAATAAGAGTGATGATAGTAGCAGTAGCGAAGCTGGTACAGATTCAGGTACATCTGCAACAACAGAATCCGACGACGACAAGGGTGACTACAGTGGTTATATGAACAAAGGCGGATACGTCACTAAAAAGAACAAGCCGAAAGTAGCGGCAATGCAATATTCAAAAGGAAGCAAATAATGGCTGAAGATATGATGAATGAAGAAATGAATGGCATGGCAGCCCCTGCTCCTGAAGCAATTATGCCAGCAGACGAGCCTATGGCAGACGAAGAGCAGTCTAAGTTTGATATGGAAACTTTGATGGGCAACTTCATGGATATGGACGATGAGAAACGTAAGAAAGCAACTATTTTCTTAGCATCTCCCGCCGCATCTTATTTTGATGAAATTGTGGGCGAGCCTGTCATGGCACGTCTTGTCGAGCAGTTAGGCTCAACAATTCAGGGTGAAGCAGAGCCAGCACCAGAAGGTGAGGGCATGATGGCACCCGCAGAAGAACCTATGGCAGATATGCCAATGGAAGAAGAGGAAGCTACTCCTCCGGTCTAAAGCACCGCAAGTAGTTATATGGGCTACCCATTATGGCCCCCAGCAAAAGGAAAATACAATGGCTAATAAACGTTACTCACGTCAAGAGATTGAGGAAGAAGAAGTACAGCAAGAAGAAGCAGTAGAAGCGCAAGCTGAAGAAACTGTGGAAGACTCTGAAGAGGAAACCTTTAAAAAACGATATGGTGACCTTCGGCGTTATATGCAACAGACTGTAGAGACAAAGGATAGGCAACTAGAAAAACTCAAGCAACAAATCAACGCTCAGAAAAAGGAAGAGTTTAAACTTCCAACATCTGAAGAAGAGATTGAAGCGTGGGCTACAAAGTATCCTGAAGTTGCAAAGATTGTTGACTCTATCGCTCAAAAACGGGCACGAGAAGCCAGCCAAGAAGTAGAACAGAGTATGTCTGATCTACGAAAAATGAAAACTCAGTTAGAGAAGGAAAAGGCACAACATCAACTTCAGCAAATGCATCCTGATTTTGATACTATCCGTGCCGATAAAAATTTTCATGCTTGGGTAAAAGAACAACCAACTTATATCCAAGACGCACTGTATAAGAATGATACAGACGCTATTGCCGCAGGACGTGCAATTGATTTGTACAAAGCGGATATGGGAATGATCTCAGAGAAGCGTTCTGATTCTCAGTTAGAAAAAGAAGCGGCTAAAGCCGTCAAGAAAACTACAAAGAATTCTCCATCTGCATCGCCAAATGCGGACTGGAGTGAAAGCAAGGTTGCTGCTTTAAAGGCGTATGAGTACGAGAAGTACGAAGAAGATATTCTTAGCGCAATGCAAAGTGGTAAATTTGTTTATGATATGTCAGGTGCGGCACGATAAAAGGCTTGACACAAAGTTAATTATCGCTACACCAGATGTATATTTACTAGGTATGAGACAGCCCCGTATGGACAACCTGTCTCTTATCTAGAGAATAAAGATTACTAACCGTATAAGAATACCTTGAAACCGTGGCCTTTGATTGTAATGCTTTTGGCCGAGCATGTCAACCCAGACACCCACAGTGTATCAAGCCTCTAACACGGTCAGTCGTAATCTAATATGTAAATTATGCCTGACTATGAGGAGAACTTATCATGGCATTTCGTTCAGCAGCAGGATATGGAAACTTACCTAACGGTAATTTCTCACCTGTAATCTATTCCCAGAAGGTCCAAAAAGCCTTCCGTAAGTCTTCAATTGTTGAAGATATCACAAACAACGACTACTTCGGTGAAATCGCTAACTTCGGTGACTCTGTAAAGATCATCAAAGAGCCAGAGATCACTGTTAAAGAGTACTCACGTGGTACTCAAATCACAGCGCAAGACATCGACGACGAAGATTTCACTCTCGTAGTTGACCAAGCGCACTATTTCGCATTCAAAATGGACGACATTGAAGATGCGCATTCACACGTCAACTTCATGGATATGGCTACTGACCGTGCCGGTTATCGCCTCCGTGATCAGTTTGACCAAGAAGTCTTGGGTTACATCTCAGGCTATAAGCAAGCTTCATTGAACAGCAATGCTAGCGCAGTTAACGATCAGGTTGCTGGTTCTGTTGCTGTCGATACTGCTGGTACTGATGAACTTTTGGCTTCTATGAAGCTCGACGCTACTGACTTCTCTTTGGATGATGGTGGTGCCGCTGTAGCTGGTGAAGCGATTCCTCTGAAGCCTCGTCTTCCAGGTGTCAACGCAACTACAGATGACGATATCTCTCCACTCCAATTGATCAACCGTATGGCTCGTCTTCTTGACCAGCAATTTGTTGATTCAAATGGCCGTTGGTTGGTTATTGATCCTGTCTTCATGGAGCTTCTCCGTGATGAAGACTCTCGTCTGTTCAACTCTGACTTCGGTGAGAATGGCGGACTTCGCAATGGCTTGACTGTTAATAACTTGCACGGATTCCGTGTCTATGTTTCTAACAACTTGCCAGCAGTAGGTGGTGGTGCGGCTCAGTCTTCATCTACCCTTCAGGCTACAGACTTTGGTGTTGTAGTTGCTGGTCACGATTCAGCAGTAGCTTCTGCACAGCAGATTGCTAAGACTGAAACTTACCGTGACCCTGATTCATTCGCTGACATCGTCCGTGGTATGAACCTGTATGGCCGTAAGATTCTTCGTCCTGAAGCTATCACTACTGCTCGTTACGTAACAGCAACTGGTGTATAAGGGGAGAACTTACTATGTCTAAATCTACTTCTTTGCTTGCAAAAGCAGTAATGGTTGAAGCGGAAGTCGAACTTCCGACTACAACTGGCACAGTCACAGGTCCATCTGTAGGAGCGGGTACTCTCGTTCTTGCGGCTGGCGTTGAGTTAATCGACGCTATGGATTCTGCAGACTATGATGTCACAGTAACTGATGGAACTACAACTTTCATGGCGGCTACCGCTGTGGATAGTGGTTCTGCAGGTGACTTCGCTTTCGGTACTCAAACACAGGGTATCGTAGCAACTGCCGACACAATCGACGTAACAGGTACAGCTACAGCTTCTCCTGCGGCTACAGTAACTGCTCGTGTATGGGCAATTGTTGTTGACGTTAATGAAGCGACAGCAGGTGCTGACGAAGTTGATCGTGATCAGCTAGCGTAAGCTAACCGATGATGGGGGCTTCGGCCCCCTGACTCTTTTAAAGGAAAGAAAATGTCCAAGTCGAATTATTTAGAAAATGCAGTCTTAGACTTCTGGCTTAACGCAAATGCCGGTGGCTTTAGCGCACCTACTACTATTTATTTGGGTCTTATTGAAACAGCAGACCCAGACGATAGCACAATTAATGAAATTGCATCTACCAGCTACACAGCAACTGGAGCAAGTGCTAACGAACGCCCACCAATTACTTTTGCTACAACTTCTGGCAGTAGCTTTGCTGGTCCTGATGCTGACATTGAATTTGAAAACACTTTAGGTTCTGCATTCACAGTTAAAGGCTTTGGTATTTGGGATGCCGCTACAGGCGGTAACTTACTATACTGGGGCGATATCTCAGATAAAACGATTGAAGATGGCGACTCCATCCGCTTTGAGGCTTCAAGCTCTATTACAATCTCTGAGGACTAATTAATGGCATTAGTTGTTGCTGATCGTGTCAAAGAGACTACGACGAGCGTTGGCACGAGTACAATAAACTTAGCCGGTGCCGAAGATAACTTTGAGACCTTTGTTGCGGGCGTAGGGACTGGTAATACCACTTACTACGCTATCGTCGATAGAGGCAACTCTGAGTTTGAGGTTGGTGTCGGTACAGTTACGTCTGGTACTCCCGATACACTCTCTCGTGACACAGTTTTAGCTTCATCTAATTCTGACGCTTTAGTTAACTTTAGTGCAGGGGAGAAAGATGTCTTCTGTACACAGCCCGCTGATAAGGCAGTCTATTTAGACTCCAGTGGGCAACTTGTCATTGACGGTACAGCAGTCACTGCAACAGCGGCTGAACTTAACTACGTTGATGGCGTAACCTCCAATATCCAAACACAGCTTGATGCAAAAGTAGACCTGTCTGGCGATACCATGACGGGTGCTTTGACGTTGAGTGGTGCACCTACCGCAGACCTTCACGCAACAACTAAGTTGTATGTTGATGAATTGATTGCGGCAGGTATTCACTACCACGATCCTGTCCGGGTAGAATCCCCAGATAGTGCAGGTAGCCTCAGTGCTACTTACGATAATGGCACATCAGGTGTGGGTGCAACGCTCACAAACAATGGCACACAAGCGGCCTTAGTTATTGATGGTGTTACCCTTGCTACCAGTGATCGTGTTCTCATCTACAATCAAACCAATGCGTTTGAGAATGGTATCTACACAGTAACCAACACAGGTTCTGCCTCAACTAACTGGGTACTCACACGTGCTACTGATGCCGACAGTTACGGTGTAGATAATCAAAGCCTGAGTGAAGGTACCTCTATATTCGTACTTGAAGGCGATGACGGCTCCGGTGAAGTCTACGCTTGTACAACAACTGGTACGATTACATTCGGTACGACAGCAATTAACTTCAGTCAGATTGGTAAGTCTGCTGTTATCACAGGTAATGGTGGTATCACTGTTACTGGCAATGAGGTCAGTGCGAATGTTGACGCAACTGTTCAGACAACCGCCGCTAACTCTGTGTCCTCTACCGCAAGTCGCACATATGCTGTACAGGTAGATGGTAGCAACGATCTCGTTGTTAACGTCCCTTGGGTAGACACTGATACGAACACAGATACTACGTATACAGCAGGTACGGGCTTAACGCTTAGTGGTACGCAGTTTAGTGTGCAAGATAACTATGTGCTCAACAGTGGCGATTCTATTGCTGGGCAATTGAGTGTTACATCTTCTACTTATCCTCCTCTGGAAGTCACACGAGATGCTGGTGCAGTTACCACAGGTAATTACGGCGCACTCAAACTCAACACAAGTACGACAGGAACCCCTCAAGCAGGTTTGGGTAGCTACGCAGGGTTCTTTGTCGATGATGTGGGTAAAGGTTCTGTTGGGTTTGAAAATGACGGTAGCTTCCATATTCTTAACGCTAGCGACGCTGATTTATTTACAATCAGTAGTTCTGGTAACGCTACTTTTATCGGGACAGGGGTAGCTAGCAATCCAACACTTGCTATTGATAACTCCTCTAGCTCAACTTACATTCATTCGCTTGAAGCATTTACTGCAAATCAGACCGCAGGGCAAAGCAACATATTGGTCTTTGGCAAAGAAGGATCAACCAAAAACTCAGGTTATATCGGATATAACTGGGCGGGAGCCGGATCAAATAGCAACTATGTGTCTATTGGTCATTGGGCGGCAAACCATTTACTTAGAGTGTACGCAGACGGCACTGTTACTGCTGGGCCTAATAGAGTATTAACCACAGCCGATGAAGGTTCTGGCAATGGCTTAGATGCTGATACTGTAGATGGTGTACACGGCCCCTTTGTAAAAGATACAGGTACTGATTTTAATGGTCAGTACCCAATGGTTGTGCGAACTGCGGCCAACACAATATATTCTAACGCAGGCATACAATACACCGGATCAACGGACACACTA
>Ga0209137_1000478_pt1 | contig 43057 bp, 82 predicted proteins | sample SaaInl5LU_22_DNA_FD_184642 | JGI IMG/M metagenome (GOLD analysis project Ga0209137, IMG submission 184642) | Marine microbial communities from expanding oxygen minimum zones in the Saanich Inlet - ESP_105LU_22_DNA (SPAdes) (version 2) | ecosystem: Environmental > Aquatic > Marine > Intertidal... | reverse complement strand
AATATCTAAATGTGATGTAGTTTATAAGCCTGAGCCATACATACTACCTAGCTATTTCAGACAACAGGTAAATATCGCTGAAGCTTTTGATGAGCTGTTGAATGGTCGCAAACAGGATGATCAAGTACCAGTAGTACCATGCTTTTTCTCAAGTAAAACAGAAAAACTACATGCTGGTTCTACTGTAAGCGATATAAGAAAAACGCAAGGTAAAGATATAACAATAGTGATACAGCCGTTTGGTCAATCAGCTGAAACAGATTTTAACGGTAATGTAGCAGACTCTACTGTCCGTTCTATGAGCGCGGAAAACTATATAAGTCTTGTACAAAAGCTTTCCCAGACTTATAACGTTATATTCTTTGGCGAGAATACATTTCATCTCCCTCAAGATGTCTATACATATAAAATACAAAACGATCTGCGGGGATGGGCATCTATCATTGAGGCATCAGATTATTTTATAGGATGTGACTCAGTTGGCCAGCATATGGCTCGCGCTGTTAATGTTCCAGGCACAGTAATACTAGGAAGCTCATTTGCTTCTAACTGTACATATACAGATTATTTTAATATTATAGAAAAACCAGGTATAGAAAAACATTACTCGCCTATTCGTATTTCCAATATGGATTCATATATAACAAACTTCTTAAATGAAGGTGCTATAGATTTTACAGAAGAAGAAGTAGATATGATACACAGTAGTATATGCACTCATCTAGAAAAGTGTTTTAATAAATAACAACTATATAACAAATACTGTGTGTAATATGGCTACTAATAAAGAGCTTGCTACAGATCTTGAGCTACTCAAGAAAGATGTTAACTCTATGTCTAGTCTTATGGGCAAGCTTGATACGGCTATAGAAAAGTTAACTACTGTAGCAAACAGTCTTGATCGTGTTATTGCTGTTCACGAGAATAGATTAGAAATACATGATACTGTTGATAAAGAATTATTCTCTCTGATCGAAGATCGTCGCAAAGAAGCAAAAGAGCAATATGAAGTTCTACATAAAAGGATCGGAGATGTGAGAGAAGATTTCGAGGACAATCTCGAGTCATCTATAAGAGAGATGATGCAAGAGATAAAAGATATGAAGTTAAGAGACGCTGAGCATCACAAGGATGTAGCTGACCGTCTGACTAAGCTTGAAATGTGGAAGTGGTATGTTATCGGAATGGCTACTCTGGCTGGTATTATATTTTCAATGCTCCCAGAATTTATCGCTTGACTTATACGTTAAACTCTTGTATAATCATCGTGTAGCCAATGATGAATAGAGTTATATTATGTCCCTTTTTATTGATGTTAAGTATGTGAATCTTTTAGCTCCTCGTCTGGAGCAATATAAAGTCAAGAACAACAATCCCTTCACGGCTAACTGTAGATGTCCTATCTGCGGCGATTCTAAGAGCAATAAGTGGAAGGCTCGAGGATACTTCTTTACTCGCAAAGGCGGTCTTTTCTATAAATGTCACAACTGTGGCTATAGCGCGTCTGTGGGCAGTCTCATTAAAGAGCTGGATAACTTCCTATACAATCAATATACGTTAGAAAGATATAAAGACGGCACTTACCGAAAGTCGCATGCTAATGTTGCTTCTGTGCTTGACTTTAGCGCTCCTGATTTTGAGTCTAGAAAAAAAGAAAACCTGCTTGATCATCTACTCGATAAAGTATATAATACACCATCTGAGGAGTATTTACGTGAGCGTAAGATACCTGAGGATCGATGGAAGGAGCTGTACTATATAGATAACATGCAGAAGATGGAGCAGTTGTCAGAAAAGTACAAGGATAGAATCGTCGGAGAAGAGGGGAGACTAGTTATTCCTTTCTATAATAGAGACGGTAAGTTTATCGGAGTAACGTGCAGAGCGTTAGGCTCTGAAAGGCTGAGATATGTTACCATACGTGTCGACGAAAACTATCCTCTGGTGTACAACTTAGATAAAATAGATATAACTAAGGATGTTTATGTTACTGAGGGACCTTTAGATAGTATGTTTATACCTAACGCAGTCGCAGCTGGATCCAGCGATCTAAATAGCGTTACACAAGCAATACCGAAAGAAAAACTAATCCTAATATTCGACAATCAGCCTCGTAACGTGGAGATTGTAAAGCTGATTGGTAAAGCGGTTGATAGCGGATACAGAATGGTTATATGGCCAAGCAATATTAAAGAAAAAGATATTAATGAGATGGTTCTCAGTGGACTCGCAGTACAAGATATTATAAATCAGAATACGTTCAGCGGTCTTGAATTGAAGTTAAAATTTAATCAATGGAAGAAAATATGAGAGATCTACATCAACCTCCTAGAGATGTAACCTTGTCAGATTTTTACGAGGGTCACATCAGAACGCTTAACGAGCAACTATATAATGCATACAGGCGAATCGAAGAACTACAACAAGAATTAAAAAAACAAAGAGAGCAAAATGGCAAAGACTGAATTTTTAGGGTTGCAGATTGACTATTCGCGAGATAATCTTTTTGATAAGCTAGGTATATCGAGATTAAAAGAAAGCTATATGAGAGAGGATGAAACATCACCTCAGGAGCGTTTTGCTTATGTGAGTAAGATGTTTGCCAGTAACGATGAGCATGCTCAAAGACTATACGAATACTCGAGCAAGCACTGGTTATCGTACTCAACACCTATCCTATCGTTTGGTAGATCTAAAAGGGGTATGCCAATATCCTGCTTTTTGAATTACATTAACGATTCAGCAGAAGGACTTGTAGATAATCTGTCTGAGACTAGCTGGCTGAGTATGCTTGGGGGCGGTGTTGGAATAGGATTTGGTATTCGCGCAAGTGATGATAAGTCAACAGGGGTAATGCCTCACCTTAAAACTTATGATGCATCTTGTCTTGCCTATCGACAAGGACGTACAAGACGAGGCTCTTATGCCACGTATCTGGATATAAGCCATCCTGATATTATGATGTATCTTGAAATGAGAAAGCCTACAGGGGATCCTAATGTACGATGCCTTAATCTTCATCACGGTGTCAATATTACAAATCGCTTCATGTCTATTATTGAGAGGTGTATGCAGGACTCAGACGCAGATGATGGATGGAATCTCACAGATCCGCATTCAGGTGAAATCCGCGATACAGTCTCTGCAAAAGCCCTCTGGCAAAAAATACTAGAGCTTCGAATGGAGACAGGTGAGCCTTATATTCACTTTATTGATACGAGTAACGATAACTTACCTCAGTTTCAAAAAGATCTAAACCTTAAAATACATCAGTCTAATCTATGCTCAGAGATCATTCTTCCTACTAATAAAGATAGAACTGCAGTGTGCTGCCTGTCTTCTGTTAATCTTGAGCACTACGATTCGTGGTCGAGAAATGTTCAATTTCTTAAAGATGCAGCAGAGATGCTTGATAACGTACTACAATATTTTATCGACAATGCACCTGATGAAGTAGCGAGAGCAAAATTCTCAGCAACGCGTGAGAGGAGTATTGGTGTAGGTGCATTAGGTTTTCATGCCTATCTGCAGAAAAATATGATAGAATGGGAATCATGGCAAGCCACGAGTGCTAATGTAAGAATGTTCAAGCATATTCGAGGAAAACTTGATGAAGCAAATATGGAGCTGGGTGCAGAACGAGGCGAAGCACCTGATGCAGCTGGCACAGGAAGAAGGTTTAGTCATGTTATGGCTATCGCACCTAACGCTTCTTCTAGTATCATCATGGGAAACACTTCACCAAGTATTGAGCCGTATAGAGCGAATGCTTACAGGCAAGATACATTATCTGGAGCTTATCTCAATAAGAATAAGCATCTGGTGGTGCTTATTAAGAATAAGATTGAAGCTGGGGAGACTAAACAGGCAGAAGACGAAGTCTGGTCCTCAGTGATATCTAATGACGGATCGGTGCAGCATTTAAACTTCCTAACAGAGGAAGAAAAAAATGTATTTAAGACATCGATGGAACTAGATCAGCGTTGGCTGATCGATCACGCTGCTAAGCGGCAGGAGTATATCGATCAAGCTCAATCGTTAAATCTATTCTTTAGACCAGACGTTAATAAAAAATACTTGCACGCCGTTCATTTTATGGCTTGGAAAAATAAGCTCAAGACGTTATACTATTGTCGATCAGAGAAGCTTGGAAAAGCAGATAAAGTATCAAAAAGAATTGAAAGAGATATTATTCAGGAAATAGACATGACTGCTTTGGCTGACGGCACCGAGTGTTTGGCTTGTGAGGGGTAAATGTACAAGCGGTATTATGATATTCTAGATAAAAAAGATCATGATTTTTTATTTAATGAACTAATTTATTCAAATAACTGGCAGTTTAACGGAATTAGTGAGGTTACACCAGATTTTAATATTATAGAACCAGATGTTAATCCTCTTTGGTATCATCCATTAGAACATGTTGAGTATGTTACAGAATATTTGTTTAGTCGAATAAAAGAGCTAATAGGCAGCAATTACAAACTACATTATGTATATGCTAACGGACAAACAAGAGGACAAGATGGAGATTGGCATACAGATAATAAAGCTGCTACACAGGTAACTCATACATTCTTATATTATAGTAATCCAGTATGGAGACAAGAATGGGGAGGACAAACGCTGTTTGAGAATGATTTAGAAAAAGCAGTAGCATATGTTCCAAACAGCGGCATATTGTTTGACGCTAATATGAGACATCTGGGAATGGGGCCTGCTGCAGGTTATGCAGGGCTAAGGACAACAATAGCGTTCAAGCTAGAAGAAGAGAAGAAAGAATGAAATCACTAACGGAAGAAAGAAGTTACTTTAAACCGTTCAACTACCCATGGGCGTATAACGCATGGCTCAAACACGAACAGTCCCATTGGCTTCATACTGAAGTACCTATGAACGAGGATGTTAAAGACTGGGGATCTAAACTCAGCCCTTCAGAGAAAGCATTTCTTACTAACATCTTTAGATTTTTTACTCAAGGTGATATCGATGTAGCAGGGGGATATGTTAATAACTATCTACCCCACTTTCCTCAACCTGAAGTAAGAATGATGCTAGCAGGGTTTGCGGCCCGAGAAGCATTGCATGTTGCTGCTTATTCTCATCTTATTGAAACCCTCGGTATGCCTGAATCTACGTATAACGAGTTTCTTGAATATGAAGCTATGAAAGATAAACATGAATATTTCATGGGTCTTTCTAATGACAACGGTACTAAGGAATCCGTAGCAACTAATATTGCTGCTTTTTCAGCATTTACTGAAGGTATGCAGTTATTCTCATCGTTTATCATGCTTCTAAACTTCCCACGCCACGGCAAGATGAAAGGTATGGGTCAGATAGTTACTTGGTCTATTGTTGATGAAACAATGCACGCTGAGTCTATGATTAAACTGTTCCGTACTTACATAGAAGAAAATATTGAGCTATGGAATGACAAGCTAAAAGGGCAAATATATACAATAGCAGAAAAGATGGTTGAACTGGAAGATAAATTTATTGATCTATCTTTTGCTATGGGGGATATGGAGAATCTAACAGCTGAGGATGTAAAGAAGTACATTAGATATATTGCTGATAGACGACTCATTAGCCTTGGATTAAAAGGCATCTTTAAGATGAAAAAGAACCCATTACTCTGGGTAGAGGAGATGATTAACGCTCCAACGCATACCAACTTCTTTGAAAATCGAGCTACTGATTATGCGCGAGGCGCTCTTTCAGGTGATTGGAATGAGGTATGGGGAGCCGCTTGAAGCAGAAATTTATAGAATATTTTAGTGATGTAGCAGAGATAACGTCTAAACTCTCCCATGCTAAGAAACTCAAGGTAGGATGCGTTATTGTAAAAGATAATCGTATCCTATCTGTAGGTTATAATGGAACACCCTCCGGGTGGGACAATGAGTGTGAAGAAGTTGTTCCACCGAACGAGTGGGTTGATTATGAGCAACTGAAAACCAAGCCAGAAGTACTGCACGCAGAAGCAAACGCTCTAATGAAGCTATGCTCGTCTACCGAATCAAGTAAAGATGCAGACTTATTCATAACCCATGCACCTTGTATGCACTGTGCTAAATTAATATATCAGGCAGGCATCAAAAATGTGTATTATATAAATGAGTATAGATCCGACGAAGGTATCGGATTTTTAGAAAAATCAGGAGTACAGGTATGCCAAGTAAGGTAACAAAAGACTTTATGTGTGATGATTGTGGCGTAGAGTATATGGTAACGTTTGATGAAGACAACGTTATCGATCAACCTATGCATTGTCCGTTTTGCTCTTCACTATCTCAAGATTATGATGAGATGGATATCAGTAATTTAGAATTTGATGATGACAATGAGTGATTGGCTGTACGAAGGTGAGATCTATTCAGCGGAGGACATAGACGAATATTACGGGTTTGTATATCTAATTACAGATCTCACCAACGACAAGAAGTACATAGGAAAGAAGTTCTTCTGGTCAACAAAAAAATTACCTCCGCTAAAAGGTAAGAAGAATAAACGAATACAGAAGAAAGAATCAGACTGGAAAGACTACTATGGTTCGAGCGAGGAAGTAAAGAGGTTAGTAGAAGAATCTGGATCATCTAGATTTAAGAGAGAGATACTTAAAAAATGTAAGACTCGTGGTGAGCTCTCTTACGTAGAAGCCAAACTTCAGTTTGATAACGATGTATTATTCAGAGATGATTATTACAATGAATTCATAGGTGTTAAGATTCATTCTAAGCACGTGAAAGGTTTGAGAGAAGATTATGTTAGTGATGGAGGCGAAGACGCCTGAAGGTATTGTTGTAAGGCCGTCTGAAAATCGTAGTTACATTATCTCCGATAGAGTGTTTAGTTATACTGCTCCTTCATGTGAGATAGTTACATTCGAAGATTGCGTCTTAACTAGTGGAAGCTGGGAACATGGCTTAGCTGGTGTCGTAAAAGACAACAAGTTCTATCACGAGCGCTTTACCAAAGACGCTCAAAACTTTCGAATTAAAAGTCCTTTTTGGTCGCACGCTAAAGACTCCTTTCAGATTGACATTGACAATACCTATGCTGATAGACATACGATAAATGAATGTTTTACATGGTTCAATATAGGTCAGTATTGGCATTGGTTCTTTGAGGATCTTCCTCTCATCGAGGCTTTCAGACAGAAGCCGGATATACCTATTGTTACAAATCACCTCAAACAGTATCAGCTTGATTCCCTATCCTATTTTCCAGATATCAAAGAAAGAATAATCGAGCTTGATACACCATGCCTTGTCGTATCAAACAAGGTACATGCGGCAACTTATCCTGCTATCTCATACAGAGGTCGTGTTGCATCGTGGGTTGTTGAGTTTCTTAAAGACAATCTTAAAACTAGAGATGTAGGTGAGTTTAAGAGAGTCTATATTTCACGTAATGATGCAGTAGCAAGAAATGTAACTAACGAGCCGGCGGTTATTGATATGCTCGTTAATGAGTTTGATTTTGTACCATTCAATACTCATAAAGACAATAGCATGTCAAATATGTCGCTTAATGAAAAATTAAAACTGTTTGCAGCTGCTGATATTATTGTTTCACCCACTGGTGCTGGTCTTACACATACACATGCTATGAAGCCAGGCAGTACAGTAATAGACTTCAATCATGAATTCGAAGTTGCGGAGGAATGCGGTTGGAACAATATAGCTGATATATGCGAATTGAATTGGCATACACTAGTAGCGCAGACAAAAGGAATGCCGCCAGAGCGTGCTAAACCTAAAAACTCTCATCTGGAGATTAATATTGATAAGTTGAGAGAAACACTACAGCAAGCTATCGCTAAAAACACAATTTGATATGACAAAATTAATAAAAGAACTTAAAGGTCACAGCGGAGTTAGCGTTTGTCTTTATGATAATAATACGGTAGTAAAGTCTGGATATGCTAAAGCAAGGCAAAGTACTGAAATACTAGAATCGCTTCCATTTAATACTCCTCACATCCACAGTGTAACAGATAATACAATTATTATGGATTACATAGCTGGAGAGGACATCTATACTTTTTTAGAGAGTGGAAGCAACGAAAGCGTAGATAGTATTATTAAATTTATAGATCAATACTTTTCTTGGTGTCTTAGTAATTCTGAGCCTTATTCCTTCTATGAGGAGCTGCATCAAAAAGCTCTTGAACTTGGTCCATCAATTAACATATATCCATTTATACCTTTAATGCAATACGATATGCCAAAAGGTCTAATACACGGTGACTTTACTTTCGACAATATACTCCACAAGGACGGTGAGTTCTTTCTTATAGATGCTAATCCAACACCTCTTTCTAGTATTCACTTCGATGGAGCAAAACTTAGACAGGATATCGATGGTTATTGGTTCTTAAGAAATAGTGAAAACACTGGTAACGTTAAAATAAGTTGCCTTAAGATAGGTGAGCATTTAAAATCTAAGTATGAGTTTATGAATAATAATGTATTGTATTGCTTTATGCTTTCAAGAATATTACCCTACAGTAAAGATAAACACACAACAAAATTCCTCACTAAAGAGATAGACAGAATATGGCCGTTATAATTCCCTGCGCGGGACTGAGCTCTAGATTTCCTGGCACAAGACCCAAGTACTTGTTAACACTAAGCGATGGTGAATGCTTATTTGAAAAAGCTGCAGACAAATACATACAGTGCGGATTAGATGTACATTTTGCAATTCTTCGAGAGCATGTTGATAAGTACGATGCTAAGATTGCAATAGACAAAGTGTATGATGACTACGATAATGTAACTCAACATATATTCGAAGAACAAACTTCTGGTCCTGCAGAGACGGTATATCGTATAGCTCAGAAGTTGGGGAATGAGCCTATATTCATACAGGACTGCGATAGCTTCTTTGAGGGAGAGTTCAGAAAAGATAATCACGTTAATGTCATCGATTTAAGAAAGAATCTAAGTCTCCAAAACATAGCAGCAAAAAGTTTTGCAGCAATTAACGAGCAATCTGTTGTTACTAATATCGTTGAGAAGTCTGTAATTAGTAACTTCATATGTGTCGGAGGTTATGGATTTAGGAGTGCTGCAGAATATTGCAAAGCGTTTGAATATCTATCCAATACAGGTAACATCGATGAAATATTCGTCTCGCATGTTATTAAGAAGATGATCGAAGACGGTGTATTTGTTGCAAACGAAGTTGAAGAGTATGTAGATTTAGGCACATATAAAGAGTTCGTAGAGTATAACAAACAACGAGCTACAATATTCTGCGATCTCGATGGTACCGTATTCTACAACCAATCAAAATTATTCAGCAATGATTATAGTAACACGCCTCAAGTTATTCCTAATGCAGTCAAGTACCTTCTGAAGAAACAGTCAGAGGGGGCTACATTAATATTCACTACATCGAGACCTGAAAAATACTATCGGCAAACAGAAGAAGCATTGCGAGCTGCTGGGATTGATGATTTCAGAATATTATACGACGTTCCGCATGCACCACGAATATTAATAAATGATACAAGTAAAACCAATCCGTACCCCTCAGCATCAGCTATAAACGTGCCAAGGGATGATAATGACTACTGGGAAAAGATGTGAAGACATATCTAGGTGACTATCTCTACAGCAGAGGATTGATGTCCGGGGCTCAGTGCGATGACGTTCTCAACATTGAGCACTTTCTTACCAACGACAATTTTGCCGAGCAATCAGAACTGGCATATAAAATTATCTTTGAAGAAGAACCGGACCCAATTGTCTTTACTGGTCACAAGTTCTTTCGAACAAAAGTAGTTCACCCATTATTTTCTAGGGTCGATCTCATGGAGAAAGGGTTGCACCTATTCAGAATGATGTTCGCAAGACATGCTTACGAACTACGACGATCAAGTAATTGTAACAGAGAGATGGATGACAACGGCGTAGTTGTAATAGAAAACTTCCTACCAGATGTACTTGCCGGTAAAGTAAAAGAAGAGATTTTGAGTTTTTCGTTAGGTGAGAATATACAATCTCATAACAAAATTAGCAGCCAGCATCCCAATATACAATCCATGCTTATCGATAAGGGAGTGTATAAGATATGCGCTGGCGCAGCTCACAGACGTGTCACAGATGATGCTGCGTGGAATCATTTTCAAGATACGACCTATGTACAAAGACTTAAGAATGATCCTAACAATGGTGATATTCAGAAGGTATGTCATAGCGATGTATTCTATCCTTGTTTGAAGTATTGGTATTTTCCAGAGGATGTTACAGTCGATGATGGTCCTTTCATGTATGCTAAGAAGAGTAACGTAATTACAGAAGAGCAGCTTGACTTCTTCTATCGCGAGTCGGTTCTTGTGGCAAAAGATGAATGGGACACAAGTAGAAACAAAGGCCACGGTGAAGGATCGTTTAGGGCTATGCCGAACGATCTTGAAACGATGAATGTGAAGTTAGAGCCGATTACGGCTAAAGCAAATTCTTTAGTTATAGCTGACACTAGCGGTTTTCACTGCCGCGGTGATGTTAGGTCGTCAACAATAAGAAGTGCAGTGCATGGCGCTATTAGAGTAGAAACACCATTCGATACGTACGATTAAAAAATGACTATACGAGTAGCAGTAATATACAGTGGCGAGCCAAGATCCTATGATAGTGTTGTAAGTCAACATCTTGAATTTCTCGATGGATTAGAATATCATACATATCATTCTACGTGGTCTAAAGCTTCAGACGAAGATCATAAAAAGATTAGCCTATCTCCAAATTTAAAAAATGTATCACTTGTTGATTATGAGTGCACCGAGCGCCCAGACATTTTACAGTTTGAAAAAAGATTGCTTGCATCTAAAAAAAATCACCCTATATTCATGCTGGGTCGTATTCAGTATATGACAGGTATGGCTCTTGAACCTTTTTACCATATGTCTAATGAGTATGACTATGTTTTAAGGCTACGGTACGATTTCCAATACGAGGGTAAATTGATTGACTATCTACCACTTGTTAAATCAGACAAAGATATTGTAGTAACTAGAAAGATGGGAGGCAAGTCAAGTCCAATTAATATATGGGATGGATTTGCTCTTGGTAATTTCAATGCAATGTCTTGGTACTTTCTTTTTCATCGCTGGATCCCGTTTTCCTTATTTAATAAAGACGTTGCGGGTTGGAAGTTTCAACCGGAGTTTGTATATGGCACTTATCTTAGATATATTGGTCTCAATGTAGTGGAAAGCGACATTCAGCCAATCCATATCTACCCAGAAGGATATGATGTTAATTGGCACAGAGAAACGAGAACGGTTCAATACTATAGAGATCTTGCCGTCTATCATCCTGAGTTTTACACATACACCAACGGAAAGTTAACTATTGAAAACGATAGCCCTGTAGTAAGTGATAAGTATATAATAGACGCGCTAGACAAAGAAGGTTTTATATGTAATGAAATATAATAGACAGACACCATGCATATACAAAGATTTAAAAGTTGTCTTCCACGGTATACCTAAGAATGCATCTACAAGTGTAAAAAATGCATTGTACGAATATGAGAATGGATGTAATTTTAAAGGTAATAAGCAGTGGATACATAAAGGTAAATCCCATGCCAGAGGCGGCTCCATTTACCCTGAAATCGAATGTATTAAGACTAAGTTTAACGATTGGTTTCATTTCACTGTAGCTCGTCATCCTCTAGAAAGATTCAAGAGTTTCTATAGCGATTTGTTTGCTAACAAAGCATCTGGGAGAGGATCTGCTCCCAAATTTTATTCCGATAACAAAATAAATCTTAATAAAAAGACTGTGAACGAGGTTCTTGATATAATAGAGTCTTACGAAGACAACCAAGCAGACGAGCATTTTGCCTCCCAGTTCTCCTTTATTTACCACGATTCATGCCGCATTTTAAAAATAGAGGAGCTTGCCGAGCAGTGGGAAATTGTCTCGAGTCAACTAGGTGTTGACTTTAAACCGCTACCAATCTATAATAGATCAGATAACAATTTAATACTTAATGATGAACAAAAAGCAAGAATATACAGTAGGTACAAGAAAGATTTTGTAAAATTTGGATATGACTTATGAGTGAACCGATAAGAATTTTCATTGGTACATCAGCCAACGGCGAAGACGCTGCAGCTGAGATGGTATACGAGTATACCCTGCGCAAGAACGCCTCTGCTCCTGTAGAAATTGTATGGATGAGGCAAGCCAAAGATACTTCATCGTTGTGGGGAGGATGGCAAACTCAAAACTGGTCAACTCCTTTCTCGGGGTTCAGATGGGCTATTCCAGAAGCGTGCGGTTTCAAAGGCAGAGCGATATACACCGATTGTGACATGATTAACTTTCGAGATATCAATGAGCTTTTAAACATAGATATGCAAGGTAAGCCGATTGCAGCCAGAAGAGGCAGTAGATTTGGCGGACATGAGTTCTGTGTAATGGTATTTGACTGCGAAGCGTTCGAACCTCATTCGATACCTGTTTCAAGAATGAAGAATATTGCTGAGTCTCATCATAGGATGATTAGTAAGTTCAGCGGATCAGATCTTGTACATGATCTTGATCCTAGATGGAATTGTCTCGATGGGGAAGATTATGACGTCGATGACATCTGGCAACTGCATTATACTAATATGGCATCACAGCCATGGCGCCCTGCCTGGTATACTGGCGCGATCGCCGATCACAAGAGACCTGAAATATTCGATCTATGGATTGACTATAAGGATGAAGCAATAGACGCTGGTTATAATGTTAGTAATTACGAGCCCGTAGAAAAGTTCGGTGAATATAATATAATTGGAAAGTAGTATGAGAGTAGGTATATTTCTAAACAGTGCAAACGATGATAGATTTAAAAGTCTGTTGTTTGATATGCAGTGGGGTATCACGGAGATGTGTGGCGATGCATTTGTTACATATAATGATGATGATATAAACAATTGTGATGTTGCAGTCATATTTGGATCTTGGAAGGATAGAGATACTCTATGGCATAACTGTAAGCGAAAGATTGTTAACAGCGGGAAACCTTTCGTGTGTATTGAAACGCCTCTTATCGGCCGAGGTCCTGTTAGCGACATACTCGAAGATCAATGGTATCGTATCGGTGTTAACGGCTTCCTAGCGGACACTGGTCGATTCTTCAGACAAAACCAAAGTTACCCTTCAGATCGGTGGAATAAGATTTCTAAAAAGCTCAAGGTACAGCTGAAGCCTTGGAGAGAGGAAGGTAACTATATTGTCGTGGCTCTTCAGCTACCCGGTGATGCCTCTTTGCGAGGAGTAGATGTATCGAAGTGGGCAGCTGAAACAACAGAAGAGTTGAGAAAGTATACCGATAGGCAAATTATTGTCCGTACCCCGCAACTCGATAGAGAGTTCGATAAGGATAACATTCTACGTATCACTCGTGTTGACGGTGTATCGCTTCAACAAGGAACACGAGACAATTTATTCCATACACTCGACAATGCATATGCTACAGTAACATACAGTTCCGGATTTGGTATTGATTCAGTCATTAGAGGTGTTCCAACTATAGCAATGGACCCAGGCAGCTTTGCCTACTCTCTTGGAAACAATAAACTATCACAAATTGAAAGTCTTGTTCGCTCTAATGACAGGCAGCAGTGGTTAAATAACCTGTCTTACGCTCAATGGTCGCGTAAAGAAGTGAAAGATGGAACAGCTTGGAATCACATAAGGCATCAACTATGAACATAGAAGAATTTAAAGACATCCATGTCATAGAAGATGGACATGTCCCTCTCGAAGCAAAATATAAAGAGTTTGAATACTGTATGCCGCTTTGTAATGACAATGGTTTGTTTATTGAGCTTGGAGTCTGGCAGGCATTAAGCTTAAACTACATGGCGAAGCTACGACCAGATACTCATTTTTATGGATTTGACACGTTTGATGGGGTCGATGAAATATGGGAGACAGGTGGAAAGACTGTCTACATGGATAGATTTACCATGCAAAGTGAGGACCTGATAGATTCTGAAACTGGTCTGCCTAAGGTTCGAGACAACATTACACTCACTAAAGGTTTATTCCAGGACACGTTAGAGAGCTGGCTGAAAAGCCATCCTGGTAACTTATCATTCATTAATATGGATCCGGACATCTACAGCGCTACTGCATACTCTCTAGATATACTTAATGATAGAATTGTACCAGGTACAATAATTAGGTTTGATGAGTTAAGTGACTGGAGACATCTTGGGTGGTTTGATTGGGAGAAAGCTGGTAAGCATCGTATATCCTACTACACGACCTGGCTAGAAGGAGAATGGAAAGCTCTTAACGAATGGCTGAATAAGTATGATAGACAGGTCGAACCTTTGTGGAGAAATTGGCATCAATCTGCTGGTGTGAGAGTTATTAAATGAAACCTAAATTTGAAGTGATAACATCAATGAGTCAATCTTACTACGATAAGATTGGCAATGTAATGCTCGACAGCTGGATTGAGAAATGGCCTGAAGATGTCAAGCTAAGAATATACACTGAGGATGGTCTGAAGCTACCACAACATCCAAAATATGATGTACTTAACATATTTAAAGAAGAGCCTGAGCTTCGTAAGTTCGTCAATAGACACAAGGATAGACCAGATCAGCAAAATCCTAAAGAGCTGCATCTAGGAGCTGTTAGATTCTCTTATAAGACGTTTAGTGTAATTAATGCTTGCCTTGACAAGGCAGCTGATTATATAATATGGCTTGATGCTGATACTCTTACACATACAGATGTGACCATTGACTTTCTCGAGAGTCTAGTAGATGATAGTAAGTATCTAACGTATCTTGGTCGCGAGAATAACTATTCAGAATGCGGTTTCGTTATATACAACACTAGCCACGAAGTTAATGATGCCTTTATGAGCCGCTGGAAGATGGAATATACACACGACGGAGTTTTTAGTTATCCTCAGTGGCACGATAGTTATGTATTCGATCAGATTAGAAAGATGTTCGAAGGAGATCTAAAAATCGAGAATATTAACCTTACTCCTTGGGGAAAGGATTACGATCACGTCTTTATTAACAGCATTCTTGGCGAGTACATGGATCACATGAAAGGCGACCGTAAGAATGCTGGTAAGAGTAAAAAGTCAGATTTGTTTAACGAAAGAAAAGCAGAGTACTGGAGCAAAATATGAGCGAATATTATCACCCTGATTCAGGTAAGACTATTAAAATCGAGCCAGGCACTATGCCTGGAGGCGTCAGCACAGTAACAGAGTCTGGAGGTAGTTCAGTACAAACTCTTACAATGAGGGATAGCGAAGTACCACACTTTGTAGAAGGACTTCTATCAGGTGGATGGTTACCACGGCAGCTGCTTTAATATGTATCTTGACGTTAAAGGATTTAGTAGAAAGCAAGAACGCATCGTTACTGATGCTACTCTATTCTTTATTAATAAACTCATACATCCAAATACTCTAAGAGTGCTAGAGCTTACAATAGTGCGTAAAAAGATATGGGCTGATGGCTTTTGCCAGTACGAGGATAGTAATATACGTCCAAGATCTTTTATACTAGAGATAAGCAATCAACTTGAAGGTGAAGAGCTTATAAAGACTATAGCGCATGAACTCGTACATGTTAAACAGTACGTCAAAGGAGAGCTAAAAGAAAGGCATAAGCCTAATTATTATCATATGTGGCATAAAGAGTTAGTAATTGTCAACGATGATAATTTTTACGATGTTCCATGGGAAGTAGAAGCAAGAAAATTCGAAAGTGATTTATATAATCTTTATGTGAGTAAATATGGCGCGTTTTGAATATAAAAGTATAAACGGTTTGAACTTTATACTAATACATGATGTTCTTTCCCCTTCTGCAAACGATAATGTTTGGACAATATTTAATTATGCAAAAGATCATTTCCGTGGACCTGAGGGTACAGGATCAGCAAAGAGCCAAGACGGTACTTTTCTAAAGAAGAATCGAGGTATTTTCTTAAATGAATTGTTCCCGCGACCGTTTTTATGTGATGAAGTAATAGTATCTATGAATACCGGAATTCAGGAGACGCTGCCTTCTCTTCCATCAGATTCAGTATTTCGTTGTTATGAATCAGCAAACTGGCACGCTATATTGATGCAGTACTACTTGAAGGATGGAGAACATTATGATGCGCATAAAGACTCTTGTATGTTTACCGCTGTAATGTTCTTTAATCAAGAGCCTATAAACTTTAAAGGCGGTGATTTATTATTTCCCGAACACAACGTTATAGTACCTTTTAAGAATAACTGTTGCATCGTTTTTCCGAGTACCACTTTACACAAGGTATGTCCAGTAGAACAAATCGATAAGAATGTGGAGGTCGGAGGCAGGTTAACTGTAACAGTTTTAGCTGGTATATCCCCCGTACCCACAAATTAAAAATGCGAGTATTAAATAATGACACAACTAACAATAGTAGAATCAGAGTCACAAGAAGACGATACAGGTTTTAGTCTCAGTAAAAGCAGCGACGGAGTTACCGTTGACGAATTATCTCAAAACGCTATGGGCGGCACAGAGATGATGAAGTATGGTTTATACGATCGTCTACCCGAAGATATTAAAGATGAAGTTCAGATTATATGCTCACGAGTCCGTGAAGTAGATACTCATCGTCCTTCTATTCTGTGGCTCCATGACATGTTTAATGATCCTGAAGCTGTTCATTTAAAAGACGAAGAGTCAAGAAAAAGATTTGATAAGCTTGTATTTGTATCTAACTGGCAGTTTAATACATATCATCTTGCTATGGGTGTTCCTTATTCTGAATCTCTTACATTACGAAACGCTATTGAGCCAATTCCGCAAAAGCCTAAATCTACAGATGATAAGATAAAACTTATCTATCATACTACACCTCATCGTGGACTCGAACTGCTTGTACCAACGTTTGAGTTCTTACTGAGGCATCATGATAACATTCATCTTGACGTGTATTCGTCATTTGAAGCTTACGGGTGGCCACAGAGAGATGAGCCTTATAAGGAGCTCTTTGAGCGCATTAAGTCTAATCCTAATATGACTTACCACGGCTACCAGCCGAATGAAGTAGTCCGTAAAGCACTACAAGAGGCTCACATCTTTGCATACCCGTCGATCTGGCAAGAAACATCTTGCATTGCTGCTATTGAGGCAATGAGTGCAGGATGCGCTATAGTATGTCCTAACTACGCAGCTCTACCAGAAACTACAGCTAACTTTGCCTATACGTATCAGTGGCATGAAGATGTGCAACAGCACGTTAATATTTTCGCTAATGCATTGAGCGCTGTTATAGATATGGTAGGCCGTAATGAAGATGCTGTGAAGAATAGACTTATTGTTCAAAAGAACTACACTGATTCATTTTACAACTGGGATCAACGAGCTCGTGAATGGGAGGGATTAATACGTGGCGTCCTCGCAAGCAAAGCCTAAAAAAATTAGACGTCGTCGTGAGATGACACCAGAACAAAAGCAAGCTGCTACTGAAAGGTTAGCAGCTGCACGTGAGAAACGTCTTAAAGCCAATCCTCCTGAGTATAAATCTATTCACGAAGATGTTCTTGCCTTAGATGATAAGCACGACTGGAGTCATAAGAACGTCAAGAGTTATATCAAGGCTCAGAAAGAACTACTGACGTCGCATAGATCAGCTGTCAGACGTGGAGACAAAGGGGCTGAAGCAAAGTATCTTGCAACCCAGGCCTATATTAAGAATATGGAAAGGTACCTTAGAACGGGTATCTGGCTTGATTTATTCTGGGGTGAAAACCATAACATGAGAGTCAAAGACATATGCTATGTCAAGGCGTATTACCATGAAGGTCCAAAGAAAGGGCTTGTGAAGAGATCACACGGAGTTTACTATCCTGATCTCGGACAGACGTACGATAGAAAAATGGGAGACGTCTGACATAAATATACATATGTCAAACATAATTAAATTTCCTATCGAAAAAGTAGAGCATCAGATGACTGCAGATGCCAGGATAGCTTTGGAAGTTCAACTCCAAGAAGCAGAGAAACACCGCTTCATTGAACGCCAAGTAGAGCGATACGGGTCTAGTATTCTAAGGAGTCTTCATAGTCAAGGCTTTGATATAGACGACGAAATATTTCTTGAAGATTATATATTTGTTATGGAGTCCTTTAAATCCTGCCTACTGAGAAGCGTGGACCTAGAACACCCTCTTCAGAAAATTCAGCACAAACTCAACGAGCTCCTCGAGGAAGATAATAGTTGATTTTTTGATTGACGTTTACTATAATTATGTTAACTAAAAAATATGGAGCTTTATTATGATACTCGTAGATTTTAACCAAGTAGTTATCAGTAATTTTATGGTACAAGTTGGTGCTCATACCAACATTCCCCTAGAGGAGAGTATGCTTAGGCATATGATTCTCAACGCCCTTCGACACTACCGTCAAAAGTTCTCTGAAGACTTTGGAGAGCTTGTTATCTGCTGTGATAGTAAAAGATACTGGCGCAAAGAAGTGTTTCCATTCTATAAAGCAGGTCGTAAGAAAGATAGACAGGCGTCAGGTGTTGACTGGCCTACTATGTTCGCCACTTTAAATAAGGTAAGACAGGAACTCATTGACGTTTTTCCTTATAAAACTATTCTTATTGACGGTGCTGAGGCAGATGATATTATCGGTACACTTGCCCGCAATGTTACAGACGATAAGATTCTGATTCTATCAAGCGATAAAGACTTTATTCAGCTTCATGTTAATCCTAACGTTAAGCAGTATAGTCCAGTAATGAAGAAATTTGTACGTCATGAGAGTCCTGGGGTATACCTTAAAGAGCATATTATTAAAGGTGATCGCGGTGATGGTATTCCTAACATCAATTCCCCAGATGGCGTCTTCGTGGATGGTGGTCGTCAGAAGCCTGTTAGAAAGGGTATACTCGATTCCATCAGTAGGATAGATATAAATGACATTCAAGAATCCGAATATCTTTCTAAAGAAGAGCTCAAGCGAAACTGGATGCGTAATAGGCAGCTGATTGATCTCTCTGTAATACCAGAAGATATTGAAAAAAGTATTATGAGCGCCTATAATAATTATCAGACAAATGACAGAAGTCGTTTGTTTAACTTCTTTATAGAGAAAAGACTTAATAACTTAATGGACGCAATAGGTGAATTTTAATGAATCTTAGTGTATACGAGATGCTAGAAATAGTAGATAAAGAGGGTACTAAAGCGAAGAAAATTGCGAAGCTTCGCGAATTTAGTAATACAAAAGCGTTAATGGTGTTACTTGACTTTGCTCTTGATTCAGGTTGGAAATGGCTCCTACCAGAAGGGAGTCCACCATATAGTCCATCAGCTAAAGAAGCAGATCTACAGCATGTACTCAAATCTGACTATAGACGTCTTCAATACTTTGTAAATACTCCGCAAGGAAAGGTTATGAAGCCGTTACGTCGAGAGACTATGTTTATTGAAATGCTAGAATCTGTAGATTCTAGAGATGCAAAACTTGTTATAGCAGCTAAAGATAAAAAACTTCCATTTAAGACCATCACTAAAAAACTCGTTATGGAGGCATTCCCTAACGAGACTAAAGGCTGGACATGAGTAGAGCATTTATTATAGGAAACGGGAAGTCACGAGATGGATTTGATCTTGAACAGCTTCGAAAACATGGTACGATATATGGCTGCAATGCCTTATATAGAGATTTTGAGCCAGATTATCTTATTGCTATTGATGACGCTATAACAGAAGAAATTCGTAATAGCGACTTCCCGGAAGAGAAGTTTATATATCCTGCATTTGAAGAGCAATTCGAGCATCCAGAGTTTAATCCGTTTACTAGATTAAGATCTAACGCTGGTATGAATGCAATGATCGAAGCTTTGAGACATGGTCATCGAGAACTTATCTGCATAGGTTTCGATTTTATTATACAAAACGATCTTGCTACTGCTAATGTTTATGAAGGTACGGATTGTTATGGACGTGAGACTATGACATCGTTGGCAGATGGACTTCGACGAGCAAAGTACCTTGATTGGTTTGCTAGAAAAAATAGTGTTGCCCAGTATAAATTTATCCTGCCGCGTGAGAAAGACTTAAAGATTCATCCGCTTTCCTCACCTAATATCCGTGGAATGTTTATCGACGAACTTATGTCATACCTAAATAAAAGTGGTTAAGGAGACTTATGCCGATATATACATTCAAAGACAATTCAACTGGCGAGATCTGGGATGAGATTACCTCTATCTCCGATCGCGAAGCCTTTCTCGCTGAAAACCCTCATATCACAACTATCATTACAAAAGCTCCGGGACTAGTAAGTTCGCGGTATACTAGTGGCCTGAAGAATGATAGCGGATGGCATGAAAACCTTTCTCGTATTGCTGAAGCTCATCCAACTAGTGAGCTGGCAGACAAGCATGGTTCGAAATCTATAAAAGCAGCAGGGTCTAGAAATGCTGTTAAAAGGTGGAGAGAGCAAACCGGTAAAACTTAGGAGCACATTAATGGGCAATCTCGCTGTCGATTACTTAGAAGATTTTTATAATGCTCAGAACGAAAAAGACGTACTTAAGTTTAACAAAAGAAGAAAAAGGAAGACTCAAACGAAACAAAAGCAGACATTGCAGTTACGAGAAATAACACCAATGACCGCAAACCAAAGCAAAGTGTTTGCGCAATATGACAAAGGAGATAATATACTTCTTCATGGCGTAGCAGGAACTGGTAAAACATTTCTATCTATGTACCTTGCATTAGATGATCTTATGCACGGTGATGATAATAAAGAAAAAGTGGTTATTGTTAGGTCCGTAGTTCCAACGAGAGATATGGGCTTCCTTCCCGGTAAAGAGAGTGAAAAGACAGCAGTATTTGAGCAACCCTATAAAGCAATATGCTCAGAGATAACAAACAGAGGCGACGGATACGAGCTTCTAAAAGCAAAAGGAATGATAGAGTTTATCTCTACTTCCTATATCAGAGGCATTACTCTTGATGACGCTATTGTAATAGTTGATGAGTGTCAGAATATGACATTTCACGAACTAGATAGTATCATTACTCGAGTAGGTGTTAATACGCGAATAATGTTCTGTGGTGATTTTAGACAGACAGACTTGAATAAGCCGTATGAAAAATCAGGCATAAAAGAGTTTATGCAAATACTTGACAGTATGTATTATTTTAACAAGGTCGAATTTACCTTCGATGATATTGTGAGATCAAGCCTTGTGAAAGAGTATATCATAGCAAAAGAAAATTATAATGACATTCACCCACACCAATCCTTATGAAATAACAAAACTTAAAAGGGTTACAGAAAACGGCAAGCGGTACTATCTTACTCCTGAAGGTAAGAAGTACCCTTCCGTCACTACTGTATCTAGTATCTTTGCTAAAGAAGGTATCATTAAGTGGCGAAAGCGTGTTGGTGAAGAAGAAGCTACTAAGATAACAACCCAAGCGGCTACAAGAGGAACTGCTGTACATAAGATATGTGAGGACTATATTAATAATGATCCTGATTATCTTAAGAAGCAGATGCCAGCTAATATACAATCGTTTAACGATATTAAGCCTGTTATAGATGAATGTATTAATAATGTAGTAATGCAAGAGTGTCCGCTATATTCTGATTATCTTGAAGTAGCTGGTACTGTAGATTGTATTGCGGAATGGAACGGAAAGCTGTCAATCATAGATTTTAAGACAGCTCGTAAGCCAAAGAAGAAGGAATGGATTGAGAACTACTTTATGCAAACAGCTGCTTACGCTGTTATGTTTGAAGAGAGGACAAAGCAACCTGTTAAACAGCTTGTAATATTAGTTGCGGTAGATGGTGAGGACCCTCAGATCTTTATCGAGGACAGAGATAAATGGATCTGGAAATTTGTAGATGCAAGAAGCGAGTACAGAAGAAAGCATGAAGGTTAGCTATTCAAATAGTTGTAGAGTCGTCCCCGAGTAAAGTTTTCAGGTATTTCACCGTAGCATCGTTTCTCTTCTCCAGTTGATCGATTATGAATCCAGAACCATCCCCCTTTGTTACAGTTATTCTTAGATTTTAATTTTTTGGTTTCTTCAGAGTCTTTATACCCTTTCTTACCATGCACATTATATTTGTAATAGAACTTAAGCTTCTCTGATTTAGATAAACGAATATGTTTAGGATCAACAGCGCCATAACGACCATTCTTCTCTCCAGATACGCCATCAGCTATCTTCTGCTTAGTTTCATCAGAATGTGGTCCACGTCTAAAGTTCTTGTTAACAATCTTGTTAAGCGTACGCTTGTTAACTTCGTCTGCACACTCATTTACAAGCTCGCACCTGTACATCTTCGTATACATCGCAGATCGAGCGACCAAGGACTCAAGAGAGGCATTGGTTTCCAGCATCTCCAGACCGCGCTCATTCTTGGTTTCTGATGTGATTTCGACTTGTTTGACGGGGTTATTGTAATAAAGATAGTACATATTATGTAACTTGTTGATTATATTGAAGTTTATAACTCATTGATTTCATTGGAGTCATGAAAAAAGTTGTAAGTCATTGATATACATGGTTATTTATAGTTGATCTTCTGATCTAGTAATACTATAATATGTAATAATTAAGGAGATATATGAATGCAGATGATGTTTAATAATAGAGTCAAGTTAGATTTACGCGAGCTACTTACCGAGGCAGCTCACTTCTATGCAGATAAGCTTGGTATAGATAAAGAGCTGCAAGATAAGATCGAACTAGAAATACTTGTGAGGAAAGGCTCTGATAGAGGTGCTTGCTATACTAATTGTAGTCCGAAGCGTATGCCTAAGTTTTTTACTATCGAGCTTAACCCAGATGACGATATATCGATATTGCAGACTCTTGCTCATGAGATGGTTCACCTTAAGCAGTTTGCTACCGGTGAGCTCAGATTAATGAAGCGATGCTCTAAGTGGAAAAATACGACATGGAAGCATAAGAAAGATGAGATGGACGACTATTATGACTCTCCATGGGAGATCGAAGCGTTTGGTAGAGAAGAAGGATTGTTCTTAAGATTTGCAACTGAAAAATATTCAGATTAATAATGGAGTAATTGTATGGCAAAAAAAGCAGTAGCAGCAATGGCGGTAGAGCCTACGAATAAGCGTACGAGCATTGGACGTCGTAATATTAAAACGTCGACTATGAATAAAAGTAAGAGACGCTCATTTAAAAAGTACAGAGGTCAAGGATAGTTGGGATTTAAAATTGTGGATAATATGATGTCTGAAGATGTGTATAAATTTCTTAAGGGTCTACTCGATCCAGAGCGTTTCGGTCATGCCGTTACTGCAGAGGTACGCGATGAAGCTCGCGTACTGCTGGGTAAGAAGAAAGTAGAAACGGTTAAAGCTGTAGTAGAGGGAAGCTAGTGGAAGCTGAGATCGAAGTAGAAGTCGCTCACCATGATGTGGCAAGAGCTCTTGCAGCTACTAAAATCAACTGGAATACTGTTGAGAAGTGGCGAGTCCGATTAAATTATAAATCCAATGAGGATATGTTGTTCGATTGGATGTTCGATCGAAATGAGGTGTACAGGAGGGGCCTGTTTAAGAGGCCTAATCCTTTTCATAAGCATGTGAGAAACTTACTAGATAATATGGAGCATCTTGGCTTGTCAAGCATTGATATGGTGATAGAGCAAGGGCTTAAATTAACTAAGAAGCAGATAGAGGAGTATAAAGACTCTATCGAAGAGCAGGAAGATGAATAAGCGTACATTCGATAATTTGCTTTGGAATGAATATGACGAAGAAATTTATACACGTGAACCAGCATCGGATTCGGTCAAATTTAAAACACGGGACGAACGACCCAGTGATTACCGTAAAAGAGGGCAGAAAGAATACATACGGTCACTCCGTAAAGATAAACGGTCCAAGCGAGGTGATCTATGGGGGGATTGATAAACCAATTCTTCCTTGTGGTGCACGTGTTGTAATTGTAACAGAAGCAGATGTTGAGGTTTTCGATGCAGCGTAGATATCTAAGGCTTGACCAGCAAAGAAGGCGTATCTCATCTAATTCACGTCAGAGAATGACTAGACAGGCGTATGCTGATGCAGTTAACATGAATGACCAACGAAAACAAGAGGTTACTAACTCATTGATTTCTAAGGAAAACTCAAAAAAGTTATAACTCATTGATTTCATTGGACTTTAAAAGTTGATCTTATGAATGAGATGAGCCATAATATAGACATAATATAGGAATAAGGAGATGTATTATGGCTATAAAGAACGATAAACTGAATGAGCAGGTACTTACTGACCTGTATCGTCTATATGATGATTCTTCTGTGAATGTAGATGAGTTCAAAACTCACTGTGTTGGGTTGATTGAAATGTCTAAGAAGCCTGATCATCCTGTCAAGCGCGATATTCTTCGCGGAAGCAATAAGTCAATTATCCTATTTAAGACCAATGGCTTTATTATGGCCGGGCACGGCTTGGGAGTTATCTAATGAGCGATTACGATAAGAGGCACGGTGGTCCATACGATAGAGGTTCTGCAGATAGCTACTATATGCGCGCATTCGAACCTCACTATTTTAAAGGTGATACCCATCGTTCCGAAAAGGTTGAGATGGCTGATATGACTGCAGAAGAGATCACTGCATATACTCGCGGCTTTAACGATAACGAAGCTTCGAATAACTTTAAAGATTGGGGTGATGACAGCTAATGTATAAAGTATATCTGGCTAAGCTAAAGCGTAAGCATACGAAACCGTCCTGCGTCTATAAGATAGGTATTACATCATCAGCGGACGCTCTTGCTCGTTTAGATTATCGCGGTCCTAACGACAGCGATTCTATTCTTATTAACGAAGAGTTTGACGACATAAAGGTTATGAACTCTACCCGTCGTGAATATACTCGTGAAGAAGCTGAGAAGATTGAGAAGCAAATCATGGATACTATTCGCCGTCGAAAGAACGAGGAGTACTTTCACAATTGGTGGGAAGATAAAAAACTCTCTGGCATAACTGAAATGCGTGTATGGGATTACGATGAGGTGCAAGTAGCCTATTCGCTAATTGAACTGTGTAAGCAAAAAGGATTACAGAATGATAGTTAAACGACCATGGGGTCATTGGGAAGTTCTTAGGGAAGAATCTGATCGCAAGATCAAGCTGCTCACTGTCAAACCTGGTCAGCAGCTATCAAAGCAGCGCCATTTTAAAAGAAGTGAGCAATGGTTGTGTCTAGAGGGAACGGGTATCCTTAAGATGTACGGCGATACTAGATTTGCTCTTGAACCTGGTGAGACGGCATTTATAGATGTAGAACAATGGCACCAGCTAGTAAACGAAGGCGAAGAAGATCTTGTTATACTCGAAGTGCAGGAAGGCGAAGAGTGTGTTGAAGAAGACATTGAGCGTCAGACAGAGCAAGTGTTGTCGGAGATTAATGATGACAATGCCTAGAGAAAGAAAGGTTGCTGTGAAGAATACCGAAGCGTTTCTTCTTGCGTTATGTGACCCGAAAGAAACTCCTCGTGTGCCTCAGGCGATTAGACAACGAGCAAGGTCACTGCTCAAGCATTATCCAAGTGACTATGATATGGAAGAGGCTGCTGAGTTAGCGCCTTCAGTGTTTGGAGAATGAGCGATGAGTATTAAAGTAAGTTTAGAAGTAGAAGCAGGCTCTTGGCTAACTGAGACTGGAATAGAGACTACGGTCTATATTGGCAGTGTAGATATGCCTCAAGTTGTTACGATAGAATCTTTTGAGCCTCTCATTGATAAGGCTCTCGAATCGTATGGTTTTGGAGATACAATGGATAGTATCCACAAAGAAGAGGTAGAGCAACTTCTTGCAACGCTAAAGAATGCGTATGAATATGCCGAAGGAAGAGTACAGGAGATTGGCTTCAGCGATCCGGCTAGTGAAGAATAAGTATGAAAATAAAGCTTGAGATAGAAATCGATACAGAGAAAGACTCTGAAGAAATAATTACATTGATTGAAAAGATTAAGGAGCTCCTCTACGGTGAAGATTAAGTACAACGCAAAAGGAAAGATTGGAATAACCGCAAGTACTTTTGACTTACTGCATGCAGGTCATATCATGATGCTGTCCGAATGTAAGAAGCACTGTGACTATCTCATATGTGCATTGCAAAACGATCCATCTGTAGACCGAGCTCAAAAGAACTCCCCTGTCCAAAGCATAGTCGAAAGACAGATCCAACTTGCCGCATGCACGTTTGTTGACGACATTGTCGTGTACAATACTGAGAAAGACCTTGAGGACATCCTCCTTGCACTTCCTGTAGATGTTCGGATTCTAGGTGTGGAGTATGCTGATAAGGACTTCACTGGCAAGCGGGAATGTCTGAAGAAGGGAATCAAGATAGTACATAATTCCCGTGACCACTCGTTCTCTTCTACACAGCTAAGGACAAGAGTTCTTGAACGTGAGAGAGAACGAATTAAAAACATCGAAGAGATGTAACACTCAACTATTGACTTTATGTAATTACGGGGTTATAATGTATTTAATGAAACTTTTCGCCTGCATATGTGGAATTTGTCTTGTTCCCTATTTTGCAGACGGGTTTATTGAACTGATTGCTTTTATTGCTGCGACAGGATTAATATTTCCTTTTGTCATGCAAGCAGTCGAAGACTGTAAGTCTATGACCGAGGATCTAATATAATGGGAATACAACCCAAAGATACAAGCAAGGGACACTTTTATGTTTCCCTTTTTAAAAGTGTAACGAGGATAGCAGCTGCATTCTGTCTTATTTTCGGCGATATGGTTGGAGCCGGTACCTTTTTTGTTATTGCTGAAATATTAGGTATTGTGGAGGAAGTGGTATGACAGCAGAAGAACTTAAGCACTTTGCTGTATTGTTAGCAGCAGCTCAGATTCAGAATGGAACGTATTCTAACAAGTACGAGATCACACGTAGTAGCATTGAGCTTGCTCAGTTGATCTCCGAAGAAGTAGATAAAGATCAGAAGTGGAAAGCACAATGAGTGACGATGGTCAAAAACTAGCGAAGGTTATTGAGTTCAATCGTAAAAAAGATTTCATTTCTTCCAATTACGAAATAGATAAATTTACTGTAACGTGGGAGGATTTAGGTCTATCCTACTGTGGAACCTTACAAATAGATTACCTCACGAGACCAATAGATGAAGATAGTCGAATTTAAAAATGGAACCTACGGTATCAGACGCTTTTCCTGGAAGCGTTTTTCGTATGTGTACAAAGACATTACATCGTTTAACCGCTACTGGTGGCCGATGAAGGATGTAGAAAATTTTAACTATGGATGCAAGTCCTCTGATAAAGATATGGTACAGAATTATATGTACGGTCTTACGGATAAAGGAAAATAACTGAGGAAGGACATGGGCAAAGAATTTAATTACTTTAATTTTGGTCCTTTTTTAATGCAAACCAAAATTGAAGATGCATTATTAGAGGACATACGTGCAGATTTAGGAACGGTTATTGAAGATAATATAGATTATAAATCAAATTTAGTTGCTACTACTGAACAGGCTCTTGGCTATAGCGATGAGTTGATATCTAAGTATCAAGCGCTGCTGCATCCTTACATCGTACTGTATCTAGAAGGATTGATGTACACATGGAGAGAATGTAAAGATGACAAGACAAAAGAAATAGAGGCAATATCAAATAACCTTGCTTTAGCTAGTTTTTGGGCTAATTTCCAGAAGAAAGGTGAATATAACCCAATACACAGACATTACGGCGATATTTCTTTTGTTTTATATGTCGACGTACCTCCTGTCATATTTAACGAAAAGATAGACCGAAACGGGGCCCCAAATGGCTCTATAATGTTCTTTTATGGGTTTGATCATCAGCCAAGTACCGCAGATCTACCAGATACATCGCGAGCACTACGAGATTGCCTTAACCCCGTGGCTGCAACAGGATCTATAAAACCTGTATCAGGGGAGCTACTAATATTTCCATCTTATTTGCATCACATGGTACTTGGATTTGATACAGATGTGACAAGGGTGAGCTTATCTGGTAATTACATTTTACGTGACTGAGATATAACATGAAAGAGATTGTAGAGCTGACACAAGCAGAACTAGAGCAGTACATCAATGACGATCCAGTTAGACCAGATATCCCGCTAGAAGACCGCATCAAAGCACAACGTAAAGTCTTTGCTCTTAAGGAAGATAGCGGGGTTCAAGCGATATGCTGTGTGGCTTATGGCAACGGAATACCTATCCAGGAGAGTGATTTATATTCTTTTGGTGACAGGAAAGAGGATGGACCTTATGTGATTATGCCTTATACGGTATGGTCATACAATAAAGGAGCTGGTCGCGATTTGATACTGGGCATATTAAACAATATGCGAGAACAATATGCATCAGTATCAGAGCAGTACAAGCCTCGTGTTATAACGCTCTCGCCAAAAACAGAGACAGCCGCACGCTTTCATACAAGAAACGGAGCCAGGTTGCTGTCTAACAATGCAGAAACAGATAACTTTGAATACGATGTATAAAATATGAGCGAAGACGATCATGAGACAGGCAAAATGATTATGGGTTTAGTCACTCTAGTCGTAGGTATTGGATACATTATTGCGGTGCTTGCCTTGTGATAGCCGAGCAAATTATAGGTTCATTCGCTATCTTTTCGATGTGTTACATGGGATTTGCGGTGTGTTTATATATTATTAACGAAAGGAATAAGCGATGAGACCCACGCGAAACGTTGTTATAGTAAGTTTTAAGAAGCAAGAGACCACGACCGAATCAGGCATCATCGTCCAAGGATCCAGTCAAGACACACGCATAGGCACTGTTCAAGGCATTGGTCCTCAGTGTGAGAGTGTACGTTTATACGATGAAGTAGTAGCCGACTGGAGCAAAGGTCATGACATTGGAAAAGGATTAGCAGCCATAGAAGAGCAGCATATCCAAGGAATCATTGAGCGAGGATAGAGTATGGAAAGAAAGAACTACAACAGTCTCACTCAACTAAAGAACGAGATCGAGCGAGACGGCAAAGAAAAAGTGATAGAATTCGATGGTTCTAAGCTTCTCACCAAGCGAGGCAACAAAGTTATTCGCTATGGACTATGTCTTGGAGAAGTATCTGAAACATTCATTGTAGAGGGTCCAAAGCATAATACTCAAGACTCTGTTACGGTAAAGAGTGAGAACTAATGAAAAGAATACTGCTGCTATCCATTATCATGACCAGCTGCTCGCTTAGTCCATACAGAAACGAGACCTATCAGCAGTGTGGAACCAATCCAACGGCAGATGGATTAGCCATAGGAGGATTGGCTGGAATATCATTAGGAATAGCGAGTGCCAGTACTCCAATAGGATTAGGAGCAGGAGTCCTTCTAGGTGGCTCATACGCCTTAGCCCATCATTCGGTATGTAAATAATGCATAATGCCAGAGGATATCAAATGAGTAAGACATCCAGACTAAGAGGAAGATCATTAAGCGTATTAGAAGATCTAATAGAAGAACGCGATAAGCTCAATGAAGACTCGAAAGAGTATAATGATCTGACAGAAGAGATACAACTCATCCAGAACGACATGGTCACCATAGACATTATGGAAGACAAGCAGGGGAGAACGTGGATGAATGACCAGAATGAAGACACCACCACCGAAGATGAAAAAGACTACAAACAGATACAGAAGGATCTGACAGAGCTTAATCCAGATGGTGACGAAGAAGGCATAGAGTATCATGTTGGTTAACAGTTACACTCCCCAGGCCTTTACATTAACTGATAACGCAAGAGAGAAGTGTCTATCGTTAATATTAATAGCAGGACTAGGTAAGGTAGTAAGAGTCTATGTAGAAGGAGGAGGATGCTCTGGCTTTCAATATGGCTTTAAGATAGACACTGTACAAGAGGACGATACGGTCATAGAGGAAATGATGGCAGTAGATAGTCTATCGTATAGTTATATCGTAGGAAGCACAGTAGACTATAAGAAGGACATCATGGGTAGCCAGTTTCAGATAACCAATCCTAATGCAGTAGGGACGTGTGGATGCGGAGTATCCTTTACAGTATAGAGAGCCTATCAATGAATAAGATAGTCAAACAAATGATAGAACAATCCAAAGAACATACCAGCGATATAGATGAGTATTCTAAAGAGTTAGTCTATACGGTTATCGATACGGTTATGGAGATCATAGAAGAAGAGTGTGAAGAACAAGGTCGTTATATGAGAGAAGTAGTAGAGAATAAGCTTTGTTTCGATGAGTAACGATAGTCATTACTAATTAACTGTACTTATTGGTCATTGGAGAAACGTATTGGGAAGATGTTGGCTTTCCTGCGCATTCCCAGCCGAGCTCCAAAGCCTGCCTGTGTCTCCTACGGTCTCTCCAATGATCCCCGCCTAGCCATACGTAGACAGTACCTTCTTCTGTAACCTCTTGAGAACTAAGGAGATAAAGGGCTAATGAATTCAAGCAGTTACAATTATTTTAAATTAATTTGTAACCTATTGATCTCCAAGGACTTATAAAGTTGCCATTCTGACTGAGGTGAGCCATAATATGTACATAATATGAGATTAAGGAGAATATTATGATTGCTAAGAAGATTGAGATGAACCTGGTTAACGACGTTGCAGCATCGTACAAGAAGCTGATGGCTGTTTGCGAGGAAGCCAAGCATGCCGGCATAGTGATGCAGGCCATCGATGAGCTCAGAGACCATCTAAGTGCTCTGGCCATGGAGACTAATCCGGACCCACGTGCCCAGATAGCACGTGCTGGTGGTTGGGAAGCATGGGAAGCATTGACTCCTGAACAGCGTGAGGCAATTTAGTAGTTGCCATTCTGACTGAGAGCAGCCATAATATAGTATAATTTGAGATTGAGGAAATAATTATGACAAAGAATTTTAATGATGCAGTGATCGAAAACGAAGCTTTGGTGAAGGTCATGCTAGGTGATAGTGATATTCACTACAAGTTTGGTTATCTCGAGAGCTTTGTTGCTAACGCGATGTACGAGATACCAGAGCTTAAAGCGCGTGTAGAATCTCGTATCGTGTCGCATATCAAGCTTCGAGCACTGGCTGAGAAGGCTGCGTAATGAGCGAGCTCTATACGTACACATTTCGTGAGCTAGTACGTACTGCTGCTCGCGCGACTGGGACCTCTATTCTGAGCTCCTGGACAGACTATCGCAACCGCAATGGTCGCGATGAAGAAAGAATTGTCACATTCAACGTATCAGATAATGATCGTGTGGTCGACAAACTTGGAAAGCTAATGGAACTAGCTGGGATAGACGCCCAACGCCAAGGATTAAGGATAACCAATTCTGGTTATTTGAAATGCAATTGTGTAAAACCAACAATGGTTAAATTTAATTAAGGAAATATATTATGTCGCTTTATTCAAAAGTTTTTAACACTCTCGTAACTGAAGGCCGTCAGGCTACTGCTAAGCAAATGGGTGCTTGGTTCGGTTCATCTGCCGCTACTGTAGCGGCTCGTGTAAGCGATCTTCGCTCTGCTGGTTACGCCGTGTATGCTAACAAGCGTACTGACTCTAAAGGTCGTACTTCAACGTTCTACCGCGTAGGTACTCCTACTAAGGCAGTAGTTGCTGCTGGTATCGCTGCACTCCGCGGCTAAAAGTTACGCTCGCTCCCTGTCTATCTCCTCCTCAATCTCCTTAGACAGGTGAGCGGGCCCCTACTTTTCTATAACCCATTGATTTCATTAGATAAAAAAGTCCAATGATTTCAATGGGTTATATTTTTGGGTAAAATAATTGTAACTCATTGATCTCTAAGGACTTAAAAAGTTGATCTTATGAATGCGATAAGCCATAATATAAACACTTAGAGAAGAAACGGAGATAGAGAAAATGAGAATAGCAGTATTTCACAAAGAAGATGACAGATTCGATCGTATGGCCACAGTTCACGCACCTGGTACTGATGTGATGGAAGCATTAGAGTATGCGTATCGCTGGACTAACAACATCAACGGTTCATGGTCACGTGACGACATCGCGAATAACACTGACTGGCGTGAGAACGTTACAGACATCGCTCCTCTGGTAAATGGAATGGGCCACCGTTCAACATCAGTTCGCGATCGTATGCTGGTAGAAGGTGAGTGGTATGAAGTAGCAGGATTCGGCTTCGATAAGCTGCACAACGATGATGACCTCGCTGAGATAGGCGAAGAGATCATCGAGCAAGCTAAAGCTAAGACGCTGACTAAGAAAGAGCTAGTCGCTGAGATGATTGAGCGAGTAGGCCTAGAAGATCGTAAGACTATTATCAACCTTATCGTAGATACTCTGAACGTCACCAAAGCCAACGCTGGCGTTTACATCTACAACTTCAAGAAAGCGAGAGGCCTATAATGACTACAGTAGAACGTATTAAGATGCAAGCACTGCTACTCACATACAACATAGGTATATGCATAGCAGTAGGACTCAGCCTTGGAATAGTATTTGGTCTAGGCCTACAATAATGAATATAGACAGAGACAAGTTAGGAACTTATATGGGCGCAATGGTGTTTGCTCTTCCTTTGATGCTCATCGTACTAGCTGTGGTGTTTGGATAAGAAGCCAAGCTATGTGCTAGCAGTTACAAGGAGGCGGTGTAAAGCCTCAGAAGAACCCGGTATAAAAAAAGTTCTTATATCAGGTTCATGTACATGGGTATAATACAAAAGAGCTATCCCAATGTGTTTCCCTGCTCTATAGAAAATTTCTCGCGCGCAAAATACTAAAAAAGGACCCCCATGGATACTACTCGTAAGTTTCAACTGGTTGATCTACAGTACAAGCTTATCAACACATTCAATACGCTGCCAGAGGCTATCTACGCCGGACAAAAGCGCTTTGAGCCTTTCCGTATAGTGAATAACAATACTGGCTACGTTATCTGTGAGGTGCTGAAATGAGAGAGGAAATACGATTAGAAGAGAAGTATCAGCTCTATCTGATTAAACACCGTAATAAGGCTACGGCTCACAATGATGGTTCTTCTTATCATATGAAAGACTCTGAGAAGAATAAAACTTATCAGTGTGAATGGAAACTGGAGAAGCTCTACCCTCAGATCAATGCAGTGATGTCGCGGAAAGATACTGAGAAATATGTACAACGTATCTGTAAGTCTAAGTTCTGGAGCGGTTATACTACACCTCGTATTGAATGGATGAAAGATATGGGAGGAGGTCGCCGAGTAAACGCTGTGGCTGACAGATACTCTATACGGTTCTCTCCGTCAGGAGCGTCTAAGTATGTGGCACTGCATGAGTTAGCCCATGTGGCGGGATACATGAATCATGGCCGCGGCTTTCGTATTATGCTTCTTAAGTTATGTTCGCGGTTTCTCGGCAGAGAGGTCTCGACGTCGCTTAAGAGTTTGTTTAAGGAAAAAGGGCTGAAGATTTCTAAGATAAGGAAACCTCTGGAGTATGAAGCCTGGAAGGAGCGATACTTACGACTGGAAAATCGGTTCGGCGGCGAATGAAAAAGCCGTGGTTTTAGAGGGTGGGGGAATATATAATTAAGATATTCTAAATTAAGAGTGGCTTCGATGATTCAAGTAACTGACAACTTCCTACCCTGGGAGGAGTTTAATACGCTTCAAAGCATAATCATGGGTCAGGATTTTGATTGGAAGTACAGTGACTCTGTAGTTGCAGCTGGTGACGGCTACTTTCAATTCTTCCATATGTTCTTTCTCGCCGGACACGGCGCTTTTAGTCCGTTTATGGATATTCTAAATCCTATTCTAAACATAATCAGACCTTATGAGTTGGTTAAAGTTAAAGCTAATATTAATCCTAGAAGCCAGGTAATGGATACATATCCGTATCATATAGACGTCGGTAATTTCGAATGTGCGCATCAACGTGAACTCTATACATCTATTCTTTATATCAATACGAACAATGGATTAACTAAGTTCGAAGATGGAACAGCAATAGAATCTGTCGCCAATAGAATAGTAACATTTCCTGCGACAATGAGACATACGGGTACGAACTGTACTGATGAGAAGGTGAGAATAGTTTTAAATTTAAACTACACCTAAGAGCTGGCATTTACTCAGATAAGAGTGTATAATTATATGTATAAAGGATTTGATGATGAAAAGGTATTTACGATATGTCCGCTGAAATAATTATCGCTTATGGTATTGGTACTTTAGCTGGATTCTGGTTGTCGCGGTCTTATTGGATGACACAAGGAGCGTCTAGACTCTATGATATATTGCATGAGAAGGGATTACTAAAAAAAGGAATGGCTGAATGATAGAGAGAAGACGACATGTTGCGAAAGCACTATCATGGAGAGTAGTAGGAACGTTGGATACGTTTCTGCTTGCTTCTTTGTTTACAGGCTCTTTAGAGCTCGGCGCTATCATCGGAGGTACTGAAGTAATTACTAAAACAGTACTGTACTACATACATGAACGGGTTTGGTATAAACACATTGGATATGGTATAACATGAGCGGCAAATGGCACGGCGGTAAGGGCAGCAACTACCGCAAGGTAGATGGAAAGAAGTACGCTGACAACTGGGATATGATCTTTGGCAAGAAAGATCTAAAATTTTCTACGGCTGAAGAATTTATGAATGGGGAAGATAGCGATGAAAGCGGGCAAGATATGGGGAACGACGGAGCAGATAGAAGCGAACGGAGCTCTGGAATTCCACCGAATAGAGATGAATGAAGGTGGTGTGTGCTCTAAGCACATGCATGAGTATAAGTGGAATGGATTTTTTGTAGAGACAGGTAGGTTAAAAGTCAAGGTCTGGCAGAGGGACTATGATCTAGGGGACTATGATCTAGTTGATGAAACAATCATCGGACCAGGACAGTATACAAAAGTTAAACCAGGCCTCTACCATCAGTTTGAATGCTTAGAGTCTGGTGTGGCCTATGAATTATATTGGACGGAACTCGGTCATAACGATATTAGACGTGAAACGGTTGGTTATATAAATCTCGATGATGAAAAATATTCTGTAACAATATCTGCAGACACTGCGGCAGCAGTTACTGATATTACAGATACATATACAGTAACTATCGCTGATGACTAATATTCTATTCTATAGCTTGAGCGAGTTCTTCTGGGGATTTGTATATGCTATTTTTATAGTATTGCCATTACAAGCCTTTATGGCTGTTACAGGAATATTTTCTGAATTTGACATAGATGTAACGATAAAGGTTTGCGCTATATTATCGTTTGCTAACCTTTTAATTATTTGGTATTCTGTTCCTCTTGAAATTGAGGAAGGTGATGAAGAAGAATGAATATATTTGTTTTGAGTCGCGATCCGTATATCGCAGCTCGCGATATGTGTGATAAGCATGTTGTGAAAATGATTGTAGAGAGCGCTCAGATGCTCTCTACCTGTCACCGTATGCTTGATGGTACTCCTGAGAAGCGAGACAGCGTATCTGGAAAGCGACAAGTACAATACTACAAGTTAAATGATTGGCGTGAGTCTCATCTATATAAAGCAGTTCATTATAAGCATCCTTGCAATATATGGTTACGAGAGAGTATGTCCAACTACTACTGGCTCTATAACCATTTCCTAGCACTACTCTCTGAATATAGATGGAGGTATGATAAGAATCATGCCTGTGAGAAGCTTGTTGATCCTTTAGCTTGTGTACCCGTTAATATTCCTGAAAAAGGATTGACTATATTCCCTCAAGCCATGCCTGATGAATGTAAAGATAGCGATGTTGTACAAGCGTACCGTAAATACTATACTCGATATAAAAGCGACTTCGCTACGTGGAAGAACAGATCTACACCTATATGGTTTAAGGAAGCAGTATGAAAAATAATTTTGTTGTTATAGGCGGAGGTACAGCGGGCTTTATATCTGCACTCTTTATTAAATGTAAATACCCAGAATATAACGTTACATTAATCAAAGACGATAAAATTGGTATTCTAGGAGCCGGTGAGGGCACGACTCCTCATATGGTAGATTTTCTAGAAAATGAGCTCAACATATCAATCTTCCAATTATTTAAAAACACAAACACTACATTAAAAACCGGTATCAAATTTACTAACTGGACGAAAGATAAGGGCAGTTACTTTCATGGCTTCCATATACATGAACCAGCCGCGTTTCTTGTCAATGGTGATTTTTTTAAAAATGTTGTACGTGAGGGTAAAAATTATGACGATTATAGTATTCCGTATCAGTTAGCAAACTGCTGTAAGAGTCCGTTTGTAGAAAATAATAGCTTTGTTAGTTTAAGTCGAGACGAAATTAATCAACATAATATTAATGTATTTAAAAGTTTAACACGAAACTCGGTAAGTTTTGCCGTTCATTTCGACGCTGGGGAACTTGCTGCCTACTTAGAAAAAGTAGCTGTTGAGCGCGGTATTAAAGTTATAAACGACAAGGTACTAGAAGTAAACCTAGATGATAAGAAATATATTTCTTCTCTAGATTTAGAAAGCAATGGAAAATATGAAGTTGATTATATAATAGATAGTACTGGTTTTGCACGCCTTATAAATGGCAAAACTTACAATTCAGAATGGATTAGTTTGAGTGAAAATCTTCCTATGAAAGAAGCTCAACCGTTCTTCTTACCAGTACAAGATCTTGAAGAGGTAAATCCGTGGACTGAATCTATTGCACAGGATGACGGATGGATATGGAAAATACCTTTACAGCATAGATATGGTTGCGGGTACGTATACGATTCTGATTATGTAGATAATGATACTGTAAGAGCAAGAATTAAACAAATGTATCCTGACGCTATGATAGGCGAGAAGACATTTAAATTTAAAGCAGGCTACTTTAATAAAACCGCAATTAATAATTCTTTTGCTGCAGGTCTATCAAGCAGCTTTGTTGAGCCTTTAGAAGCAACATCGCTCTATCTATGTATTGATCAGCTGATGTACGCCTATCGTAACGGTCTATTCCAGTCTTTCATATCTAGTGATAACTCGGAACAAGATATAAACCTGCAGCAAATGATATGCAATAGAGTAAACGAATATTGCAGAGAATCAAATCAGGATACTGCAGAATTCATTCAGTTTCATTACATTAGCGATAGAGATGATACAAAATTTTGGAAAGAGTTTAGACAGAAAAACATACTCTTTGATAGAACAATGGCTAAAGTGCACATGCTCAACAATGGTATAACTGACACACACCAGGTAAGCTGTTTTCCTCTTATATTTGGCCAACCATCATATTGTCAGGTTGGTGTAGGTTTAAATATGCTTAAAGTATCTCATGATGTATCTCCTCTTAATAGTTATCATCTTGATAATATTAAAATTAGTATAGATGAATTTGTTAAAAAACATCTCACTCATAGCGAAGTCATTAATTCAGCAGAATGGAAGTATCCATCTTCGTAGTTGATTTTATGATCTAGATAGATTATAATATGTTTTTGTGATGTGAGATTATTATTATGGCTTCGAAGTCTAAACTAAAGAAGTTGGCTGCTAAGAGACGTGAGTTTGAGCATGAGCAGATTCGAGCTCTAAAAGAGAAGGATAAGGAGCTGAAACGTCTTGGTATCCATCCTGATCAGATCGAGACGCGAAAGCAGAAGCGTGCAAGCGATAGGTATGGTATGCGGCCTAAGAAGATTGTTCTGAAGCCGGTAGTTCAGACTGGTGTTTATCGTCGCGAGACTCCTAACTATCCTAGTGTTACTTCTACTGGAGTACTTGTAGCAGAGAAGCGCGATCGCGATAGATATACAGGTGATAAGCTGCTCGGTATTAGTATAATGCATAAGAGTAACCTGGTACCTATCTTCAGCGAAGAGCATGCGAAAGACGTATCTAACATGCGTCGCAACTAGAGAAAACCAGCCTTTTTTATAACCTATTGATTTCATTGGACTTTTTTCTTCAATGATTTCAATGGGTTATTTTTTTGTGCAAAATAATTGTAACCTATTGAATTGCAAGGACTTAAAGAGTTGATCTTCTGACTCGGAGGGACTATAATATGTACATAATATAGGAAAAGGTGATAAGACATGAATACAACTACAGACATCCTCGACTACACAATCATTGCTGACGGCATCGATGCCGGTCGTTACGCTACTGCAGAAGTAGCGATGCAGTCTTATTCGGATGAACTGTACGGTTATATCTCGGATGTGTCCAAGGATGTTATGGGCGTCCGTGATCGCTTTGATCCAACTCAGTTATCTTTCGCTGAACTTGAGGCGGAGTGTGATTTCTGGTCTAACCAGCTTCGCAGGGATGCAGATCAGGAGGAGCAGACCCTCCAAACATTCATGCAGTACGCTCCTGATGAGGAGACCGCTAGACGTTGGATGCAATTATAATTAACTTACAATTTAAAAAAGGAAATATATTATGTCACATATGGTTGAAACGATGGCTTACGCAGGTGAGACTCCCTGGCACGGTTTAGGTGTACGAGTAGAAGAGACTCTAAGCGTTAAGGATATGATGAAAGCAGCTGAGATCGATTGGGGTGTTACTAAGTCTCCGATGTTCTACGATGTGAACGGTCAAGTTATTAACTCAGGTAAATTTGCGCTCTTGCGTGAAACTGATAACAAGTTTCTTGATACTGTTTCAGATACCTGGGAGCCTTGTCAGAACGAAGACGCGTTCGCTATCTTCGAAGAGTTTGTAGAGGCCGGTGAACTGGAAATGAATACAGCTGGCTCTCTTAAGAATGGTCAGATTGTATGGGGACTTGCTAAGATGAAAGAGCAGTTCGCCCTCTTCAACGATGACGTTACAGAGCAGTATCTGCTGCTAGTTAACCCTCATAAGTTCGGTAGCGGTATTCATGTTCGTTCGACTCCTATTCGAGTGGTGTGTAATAATACGTTATCGTTCTCATTAGGAACGCACTCAGATGTTAAGTCTACTCAGAATCACCGTCAGGCGTTTGATGTAGATGCAATGAAGGATGCGATCGGTATCGCTAAAGAGAAGTTCGAGACTTATAAGGAAGCGGCTGAGTTTCTTTCTAAGAAGAAGTTCAATGTCGTTAGTCTTGAAGACTACTTTGCTAGCGTGTTCCCTGGCTACTCAGCTAAGAACGAGTCAGGTGAGAAGATCAAGCTGTCTCGAGCTGCAGAGCGAGCTCTTGAAGTAGTAGAGCATCAACCTGGTGCTGAGTTCGGAAAGGGTACTTGGTGGCAAGCTCTTAACGCTGTTACCTACTTAACTGATCACGAGCTGGGTCGTGACGCAGATTCAAGACTTCGATCTGCCTGGTTTGGCGTCAATAAGGATCGTAAGAACAACGCACTGCAGCTTGCAGTTGAAATGGCGGAGGCTGCATAATGGGTGACTACGTCTACAAGGTGACGGGTAAGACGAGAGTCTTACCCTGCGGCACCAAAGCTAACATCGCTGTGTTTGCATACAAGCCTTGGATTGAACGTATGTTTGATGATAGTGCTAAGAAGGTCAATAAGAAGCTCTACTACGAGACCGGATGCTACCGTGCTGACAAGTACGCGGAGAAGAATCCTAACTTTACAGGCTTCGTAACAATTCCCGCAGATGAGAATTGCTACAATGAGGAGTATGATATACCTATCCCGTTAGAGGGTACAGGTCATTTTAGGGACTCCTGGTACGATTATAAACTAAGTAAAATAATAGATAGAAAAAAGGAAACAAATGTATAATAAATTAATATTAACAGATTGCGATGGTGTGCTGCTCGATTGGGAGTACGCCTTCAACATCTGGATGACAGAGAAAGGTCATACACTGATAGAGCCTCTCTCCTACAACATTAATAAAAGGTATAATATACCAAAGGATAAGGCTAACTCGCTTGTTAAATTTTTTAATGAGTCGGCCTCAATAGGTTACTTGCCACCGCTTCGCGATGCAATGCACTATGTGAAAAAGCTTCATGAAGAATGTGGGTATATATTTAAGGTTATAACCTCGCTAAGTACGCAGCCTCATGCGGTTGATTTACGTAAGAAGAATCTCGCTAAGCTCTTTGGTACTGCAATAGATGATGTTGTGTGCCTCGACACTGGGGCGGACAAAGACGAAGCTTTAGAGCAATATAAAGACTCAGGTCTCTTATGGATTGAAGACAAGTATCAGAACGCTGAAGTAGGAGCTAAGCTCGGTTTAAACTCAATTATAGTTGAACACGGACACAATATGGACTATAATAGTAATATTCCGCTAGTAAAGAGCTGGCGAGAAATTTATGAGATGGTGAGAGGTTAAACTAATGGATGCAGTTAAGATTAGAAACGCTATTGAAGAGATATCTAACTCAATGGTACGCACGGATGCAGAGCGCGATCTTGTCAAAGAGATTATAAACAAGATCAATGAGGATGAAGGAATGGATAAACGAGTTCTTCGAAAGATGGCTCGGGCTTATCACAAGCAAAATTTCCATGATGAGTCAGCGCTGAATGATGAGTTCGAGACTGCGTTTACTAATATCATGCTCAAAGATTAACAGAGTTCAATGCACCCTTAGCTCAATTGGATAGAGCAACGCCCTTCTAAGGCGTAGGTTGATGGTTCGAGCCCATCAGGGTGTACCAATATAAATAAAAGAATTCGTTGAAATATATATTATGAATGTTGTTGATAGATATACAAGTTCGTTCGTTGGCGATAATTTTATTTTTATGAATGACGGTTATGTCGATTTAGACGACCATGGCTACCCTGTTGACAATTACATAAATCTATTACCAAAATATAGCAACTGGCGATATCAAGTTAATCTATACAGAAAAATGCTTGATGTCGCCAATGTTACACCTCACACATCAAAAGGAAATCTTGTAGATATCAGTTGTGGGAAAGGCGGGGGACTGTCTTTTTACAAAGACTACTATAATTTTGATAGTCTTGCTGGTGTTGACATTACCCCAATACATATTGAATTTTGCAATGATGTATATGACGATATAGATTTTTATTTGTCAAGCGCTACAAATTTACCTTTCTCTGATGAAAGTGTTGATATACTTACAACGGTAGAGGCGTGCTTATATTATGATCCGTTTGAGCAGTATGTTTCAGAATGCTACAGAGTACTTAAGCCTGGCGGACTATTAATACAGGCTGCACCGGGATTACCACCGTTATCTTATTATGAAGATTATTTTACTTGTGTAAGTGTATCTGATATTACCAAGAATGTAGCTACTTCATGCGCTATATCTAAACATAGATTTGTCAATATTAATGATATATACAGAAGTGTATTAGAGCAGGATGAAAAAAGATATCTAGATAACAGTAGCTTTTATAATATTGCTGTGTATCAAAAGATGTATAGTTGAATGTATTACAAATTTGTAATATTGTTGTAAAAGAATTCGATGAAGCATGTAATAGGAAGTCTGGACAGGGGTTCAAATCCCCTCGGCTCCACCAATAAGAGCACTCCTTCGATAAGCCGTACTATCCTAGGCTATGGTAGCCTCCTCTGACATAACCTTTGCAAGGGTTAGTTAGGGAGTGTTCTTTTTAATGGGGCTGATATGGATTCGACAGGCAACTGAAGGCATGTGGAGAATCGACTAACGCAGAAGGTCGTTAAACTAGAAGCAAAACTATAATCGCAGCTAATGACGATTACTATGGAGACGTGCGCCTAGCGGCGTAAACTTCATCGGGGTTCGGAGGAGCCTTGTTACCCAAGTCCTCCACACATCTAATGCTCGTCCGAGATAAATAACATCAGATCATTCCCCTTAAGAGGCTAAGCCATGAAGCGCTTATCGTTTCTTATTATGCTCCTGATGACTCCTATATTTTCAAACACATTACATGCACAAGCATCGGGTACCTGTACCTTGGGGACTCAGTACTGTGAAGGGTCTGCTGCGGATACTAATATCAGCTCAACGTCTACATCTACATCAACTGCTACAACCACTAATACTAATAATAACAGTAATAATAATGTTAATACCAATACGAGCACTAACACAAGCAGCAACACCAATGTAAGCACGAATACTAACAACAATACTAATGTCAATACCAATACTTCGGCTAACACAAATACTAATAGCAATACAAATACTAGTACATCTACAGCCACAAACACGAATGTGAATACCAACAACAATGTGATGAGCGGCGGTACTACAAACACAAATACTAACAACAATAATAATGTTAATACCAGTACTGCGACTAACGTGAACACAAACAGCAACACCAATGTTAACACCAGTACCTCGACTAACAAAAATACTAATATTAATACAAATGTCAACACTAGTACTTCGACTAATACAAATAACAACACCAGTGTTAGTACAGCGACAAATACAAATACCAACAACAATACTTCTACTAGCAACAATACAAATACAAATACATCGACCAGTAACAATGTAAACAGCAACACCAATGTAAGCACTAGTAATAATAACAATGTAAACACTAATACATCAGAATCAACTTCTGACAACACAAATAAAAATATTAACGAGTCAACATCGACCTCGGAAAGTGTATCTAACAGCACAAGTACGGTAACAACTGATAATACAAATAAAAACGAGAATGTAAATCAGAACATTAACCAGACACAATCAGAGCAGACAATAAATCAAAAGATTGAGTCTCCTCCTCCGTCCGCTATTGCTCCTTCTATTGGCAGTTCGTTTTCGCAAGACTTGTGTACTACAGGTATCAGCGGTGCTGTACAAACACAAATCTTTGGCTTCTCTGGTGGTAAGAGTATTACTGACACAAACTGTGAGCGTATCAAACTTGCTAAGACAATATACGATATGGGTATGCGTGTAGCTGCTGTATCGCTAATGTGTCAAGACGAGCGTGTATGGACTGCTATGAAGATGGCAGGTACACCTTGTCCGTACGAAGGTATGATTGGCGATGAGGCAGGAATTGCGTGGGAAGAAAACTTAGAAGATGTGCCAGGTGTATCAGAAAGAGATGTTAAGAAAAAAAGAGTAACATCA
>Ga0209137_1000470_pt1 | contig 43437 bp, 40 predicted proteins | sample SaaInl5LU_22_DNA_FD_184642 | JGI IMG/M metagenome (GOLD analysis project Ga0209137, IMG submission 184642) | Marine microbial communities from expanding oxygen minimum zones in the Saanich Inlet - ESP_105LU_22_DNA (SPAdes) (version 2) | ecosystem: Environmental > Aquatic > Marine > Intertidal... | reverse complement strand
ATTTTGCAGGTAATAGCATGTTTGGATTATGGTATAATATTGTGTTCGCACTCTTAATCATTGTCTTTACATACTTCTACACGGCCATTACAGTACCTACCAACAAAATGGCTGATGATTTAAAAATAAGTGGAGGATTTATTCCTGGAATTCGACCTGGCTCGGAAACCTCTGAATACCTTGACAAAATAATGTCACAAATAACCTTTCCAGGTTCTATATTCTTAGCACTTATTGCTGTGTTTCCAGCAATCATAGTTCGCTTAATGGATATCCAACAAGGATGGGCATTGTTCTTTGGAGGAACTTCATTATTAATTATGGTGGGAGTTGCAATCGACACCATGCAGCAAGTAAATTCATACTTGTTGAACAAACACTACGATGGCTTGATGAAAACAGGTAAAAATAGAAAAGCAATTCAATAGGCTCAATATAACTACATGGCAAAACAAGCAGCAATAGAACAAGACGGAAGCATTATCGAAGCATTATCAAATGCAATGTTCCGAGTAGAATTAGAAAACGGTCACGTTGTGACTGCTCATATCTCTGGTAAGATGCGAATGCATTACATTAAATTACTACCAGGTGATAAAGTAAAATTAGAAATGAGTCCTTACGATTTATCTAAGGCAAGAATAACTTATAGATACTAACAAGAAGTAAAAGATGAAAGTAAGAGCATCCATTAAAAAGAGAAGCGCAGATTGTAAGATCGTGCGTAGAAAAGGAAGACTTTACGTTATAAACAAAAAGAATCCTAGGTTCAAACAAAGACAAGGTTAATTATGGCTAGAATTGCAGGGGTAGACATCCCAAAACAAAAAAGAGGAGTAATCTCTTTAACTTATATCTATGGAATAGGTAGAAGTAGAGCTAAAGAAATATTAGCAGAAGCAAAAGTTGATGAAAGTACTAAAGTATCCGATTGGACCGATGAAGAGATCGGAAGACTTCGTGATGCTGTTGGAACTTTTAAAATTGAAGGAGAACTTCGTTCAGAAATCCAATTAAACATCAAACGTTTAATGGATATCGGTTGTTACAGAGGAATTCGTCATAGAGCGGGTCTCCCTTTACGTGGACAACGTACGAAGAACAATTCAAGAACTAGAAAAGGTAGAAGAAAAACAGTTGCTAACAAGAAAAAAGTAACTAAATAATAATTAGTAATATGGCAAAGTCAAGTACTAAAAAACGTAAAGTTATCGTAGAATCTACGGGAGAAGCACACGTAACAGCTTCTTTTAATAACATTATCATCTCATTAACCAATAAAAAAGGCGACGTGATCTCATGGTCATCAGCTGGAAAAATGGGTTTTAGAGGTTCTAAAAAGAACACACCTTATGCAGCTCAATTAGCAGCAGAGGACGCTTCTGGACCTGCAAAAGAAGCAGGTCTTAAAAAAGTGAAAGTGTACGTTAAAGGACCAGGTAATGGTAGAGAGTCAGCAATACGTTCTTTACACAACAGCGGAATTGAAGTTACTGAAATCATTGATGTAACTCCTACGCCTCACAACGGTTGTAGACCTCCAAAACGAAGAAGAGTTTAAATTTATTTAATAGTATAATCGAGAGATCAACGACTGTCGAAGGATAAGCTTAAGACCTTAATTCACAATCACTCTCAAAAACAAAACAAAATGGCAAGATATACTGGTCCTAAAACAAAAATCGCCCGTAAGTTTGGCGTAGCAATCTTCGGAGAAGACAAGTCTTTTGAAAAAAGAAACTACCCTCCAGGACAACATGGTAACAACAGACGACGTGGTAAAAAGTCTGAATATGCAATCCAGTTGATGGAAAAGCAAAAAGCTAAGTACACCTATGGTGTATTAGAAAAGCAATTTAGAAACATGTTTAAAAAAGCAACAGCTTCTCGTGGGATTACTGGTGAAGTTCTTTTGCAATTATGTGAATCTAGATTAGATAATGTAGTCTTTAGAATGGGATTGTCTCGTTCAAGAAGTGGCGCTAGACAATTAGTCTCACACAGACACATTACTGTAAACGGTGGAATCGTAAACATTCCTTCTTACTCTTTGAAAGCAGGGGATGTCGTTGCTGTAAGAGAAAAATCTAAATCATTAGAAACTATTGAGTCTGCTTTATCAAACTCTTCAGCAGTTTATGAGTGGATTACTTGGAATAACGACACAAAATCGGGAACCTATGTTTCTGTTCCAGCTCGAATTCAAATACCAGAACAAATCAACGAACAATTTATCGTTGAGCTTTACTCAAAATAATACATTAACCATATTGGTATTTAGCCAAAGGATTTATTAGTGATCTTCAAACTTATAAATCGCGCAACTAATTAACAATTAAAACGAAGACAATTATGGCAATATTAAATTTTCAGAAACCCGACAAAGTAATCATGATTGACTCTACTGATTTCGAAGGTAAATTCGAATTCAGACCTTTAGAGCCAGGATACGGATTAACAGTCGGAAATGCTTTACGTAGAGTGTTATTATCTTCATTAGAAGGTTTTGCAATTACTTCAGTTAAAATTGAAAGTGTAGAACATGAGTTCTCTACAATTCCTGGAGTGGTTGAAGACGTTACAGAAATCATTCTTAACTTGAAACAAGTACGTTTCAAAAGACAAATTGATGAAGTAGATAACGAATCTGTTTCAATATCGATTTCTGGTCAAGACAAGATCACTGCTGGCGATTTTCAGAAATTTATTTCTGGATTCCAAGTTTTAAATTCAGATTTAGTTATCTGTAATCTAGATCCTAAAGTCACCATCAACATGGAATTGACTTTAGAAAAAGGACGTGGATATGTACCTGCTGAAGAAAATAAAAAATCAGCTGCTGCTGTAGGAACAATCTTCACGGATTCTATCTACACACCAATCAAAAATGTTAAATACAGTGTCGAGAATTTTAGAGTAGAGCAAAAAACAGATTACGAAAAGTTAGTTTTCGAAATCCAGACAGACGGTTCTATCAACCCTCAAGATGCTTTAACACAAGCAGCTAAAATATTAATCCACCACTTTATGTTATTCTCCGATGAGCGTATTACTTTAGAAGCGGATGAGATTGCACAAACTGAAACTTATGATGAAGAGTCACTTCACATGCGTCAGTTGCTCAAAACGAAGTTAATTGATATGGATCTTTCAGTCCGTGCACTTAATTGTTTGAAAGCTGCTGAAGTGGATACTCTAGGAGATCTAGTTTCTTTCAACAAAAACGATTTAATGAAGTTTAGAAACTTTGGTAAAAAATCATTAACTGAACTCGAAGAGTTGGTAAATGTTAAAGGCCTTAGCTTTGGTATGGATTTAAGCAAATACAAATTAGATAAAGATTAATTACTTTATAATTTGCGCCTCGTAAATGAGTTGATGCAAGATAAAGTTTAAATAAAATGTCATGAGACACGGAAAAAAAATAAATCATTTAGGTAGAAAAACAGCGCACAGAAAGTCTATGTTAGCAAACATGGCGTGTTCTTTAATTGAACACAAGCGTATCAATACTACTGTAGCAAAAGCAAAAGCTTTAAAACAATTCATAGAGCCTTTAATAACAAAGTCTAAAGAAGACACTACCCACAACAGACGTATTGTATTCAGTAGATTAAGACAAAAGGAATCGATCAGTGAATTATTTGGAGCCGTTGCAACTAAAGTTGGTGACCGCCCAGGAGGATATACTCGAATTATCAAACTAGGAAATCGTCTTGGTGATAACGCAGACATGGCAATGATTGAATTAGTAGATTTCAACGAAATTTACAATGCTGACAAACAGCCTAAGAAAAAGACCACTCGTAGAAGTCGTAGAGGAGGCGCTGCAAAACCTGTAGCTGCTGTTGAGACACCTGCAACTTCAGAAGAAGAATAAATGTTAATAATCATTTGAAATTTAAAGGATAAACTTTTTTAGTTTATCCTTTTTTTTATGCAATTTTGCATAAGTTTACAAGACTTAAAAAATAATGAAATACAAAACACGAAAAAAAGCCGTTTTACTTCTTGCAGACGGAACAATTTTTTATGGCAAAGCTATAGGCAAGGAAGGCACTGCATTTGGAGAAGTTTGCTTTAATACAGGAATGACTGGCTACCAAGAAATTTTTACCGACCCCTCATATTTTGGACAATTAATGGTTACTACCAATCCCCATATTGGAAATTACGGAGTGAATCAATCTGAAATGGAATCGGACTCAATAAAGATTTCAGGTCTCATTTGTAAAAATTTTAGTTACAATTATTCTCGAGTTGATGCGAGTGGATCGCTTTTTGATTTTTTAGATGCACACGATTTATTTGCAATTTCCGATGTGGACACAAGAGCACTTGTGAGCTATATTCGCGAAAATGGAGCGATGAATGCCGTTATCTCTACCGAAGTGGATGATATTGATGGACTCAAAGAACAACTTGCTGACTTTCCACAAATGGAAGGTCTGGAGTTAGCCTCTAAAGTTTCGACCAAAGAACCTTACTTTTTTGGAGATGAAAATGCGACCTATAAAATCGCAACCCTTGACATTGGTGTTAAAAAGAATATATTACGCAATTTTGCTAAACGCGATGTCTATATAAAAGTATTTCCATTCAACTCAACCTTTGAAGAATTGAGCGCATGGAATCCTGATGGTTATTTCTTATCAAATGGCCCTGGCGATCCAGAACCCCTAGTAGAAGCACAAGCTTTAGCAAAAACCATTATCGAAAAAAACTTACCCTTATTTGGAATCTGTTTAGGACACCAAGTGATAGCTTTGGCAAATGGTGTTTCTACCTACAAAATGCACAATGGACACAGAGGAATCAATCATCCAGTCAAAAACCTTGTTACTGGTAAAGGAGAAATTACCTCTCAAAATCATGGTTTTGCGGTGAATAGAGAAGAAGCTGAAGCTCACAAAGATTTAGAAGTAACACATCTACACCTGAACGATGATACTGTTGCAGGAATTGCAATGAAGTCCAAAAACTGCTTTTCTGTACAATACCACCCAGAAGCCAGTCCTGGTCCTCACGACTCTTCTTATTTGTTTGATCAGTTCATACAAAATTTAAAATAAAACTTTGATTACAAGGCATTAACTATTAGAGTTGATGCCTTTTTTAACTACTAAAACGTTTTAGCTAATAATTCACATAAATCCACTTGAGAATAATTCTAAAAAAATTCATTTTCGTAAATTAGCAATCTATAATTAACTTAAAAACAAGACTATGAGTATCATAATAAACATTCATGCACGTCAAATATTAGACTCTAGGGGAAATCCTACTGTAGAAGTTGATGTGACCACTGAAAACGGATTTGTTGGAAGAGCAGCAGTACCTTCTGGTGCATCTACTGGAGAGCATGAAGCGGTTGAGTTGCGCGATGGCGGTTCAGCTTATATGGGTAAAGGCGTTTTAAAGGCGGTTGACAATGTGAATGCAATTATAGCTCAAGAATTATTGGGTGTTTCTGTATTTGAACAAAATCTAATTGATCAAACGATGATTGATTTAGATGGAACACCAAATAAATCAAAATTAGGTGCCAACGCCATTCTTGGTGTGTCCCTAGCAGCTGCCAAAGCAGCTGCGGCTGAACTTGGAACTCCATTATACCGTTATGTTGGCGGAGTAAGCGCCAATACCTTACCGGTCCCAATGATGAATATCATCAATGGTGGGTCACACAGTGATGCACCGATTGCGTTTCAAGAATTTATGGTGATGCCCGTAAAAGCTAAAAACTTTACACATGCCATGCAAATGGGGACTGAAATTTTTCACAACCTTAAAAAAGTATTACACGACAGAGGTTTGAGTACCGCTGTTGGTGACGAAGGTGGTTTTGCGCCAAACTTAGAAGGCGGAACAGAAGATGCTTTAGAAACGATCGCTAAAGCAGTAAAAAATGCAGGCTATGCTTTAGGGGATGATGTCATGATTGCTTTGGATTGTGCAGCAGCAGAATTTTATGTAGATGGTCATTACGACTATACCAAATTTGAAGGAGCTAAAGGACAAAAACGTACAAGTCAAGAACAAGCAGATTACTTGGCGGAATTAGCGGCAAACTACCCAATTATATCAATTGAAGATGGAATGGATGAAAATGACTGGGAAGGATGGAAATACCTTACAGATAAAATAGGCGATAAAGTTCAACTAGTTGGTGATGATTTATTTGTAACCAATGTAGAACGCCTTTCTAGAGGAATTGAAAACAACATCGCCAATTCAATCTTGATTAAAGTAAATCAAATCGGAACACTTACCGAAACAATTGCAGCAGTGAACATGGCACACAATGCTGGATTTACATCTGTCATGTCGCACCGTTCTGGTGAAACCGAAGACAATACCATTGCCGATCTAGCAGTGGCCTTAAATACAGGTCAAATTAAAACAGGTTCTGCCTCACGAAGTGATCGAATGGCAAAATACAACCAACTGCTTCGTATTGAGGAAGAACTAGGTGAAACCGCTTATTTCCCTCAAGAAAAAGCGTTTAAAATAAAATAAATAGTTCACTTACAAATAGATAAAAAGGCTGCCCGAAAAGGCAGTCTTTTTTTTGATTCATTTATGGAAATAAAACACATTAATAATTGTATTTTTTGGTAATATTTATCAAGTCACAATAATAGAAAGACTTTCCTTCTTAGCCTCTTCAATAAAACATTTTTTTTTTGTAAATTCGCTACTCGTTATACAAGAATAAACAATATACCTCAAAAAATGTCAAAAAAAGCAATTTTAGAAATTAATGGTCAAAAACATGAACTCCCTACATTTACGGGGTCTGAAAATGAAGTCGCTATTGATATTAGCTCTTTAAGAGCAGTGACTAAAGGAGTTACTACCATTGATCCGGGTTTTAAAAACACAGGTTCTTGCGTGAGTGAGATCACATTCTTAGATGGAGAAAAAGGAATCCTTAGATACAGAGGTTATTCGATTGAAGAATTGGCAGAAAAAGCTGATTTTTTAGAAGTGGCTTACCTTTTAATTTTTGGGGAATTACCAACCAAAGAAACTTTAGATAAATTTCATTCCGATATCAAATCCGAATCTGTTGTAGACGATGATATCAGAAAAATTATTGATGCCTTCCCAAAATCGGCACACCCAATGGGAGTGTTGTCATCTTTGACCAGTGCCCTTACAGCTTTTAATCCATCATCTGTGAATGTAGATTCTCAAGAAGATATGTATAATTCTGTGGTACGTATTTTAGGGAAGTTCCCTGTTTTAGTAGCATGGGCCATGCGTAAAAAACAAGGGCTGCCATTAGATTATGGAGACAACTCTTTGGGCTATGTAGAAAACGTTCTTAAAATGATGTTCAAGCAACCTAACGAAGAATATGTTCAAAATAAAATATTAGTAAAGGCCTTAAATAAATTACTCATCCTTCATGCAGATCATGAGCAAAACTGTTCGACCTCTACGGTTCGAATTGTTGGATCATCCCATGCAGGTTTATTTGCTTCCATATCGGCAGGAATTTCGGCGCTATGGGGTCCACTTCACGGAGGTGCTAACCAGGCAGTCTTAGAAATGTTGGAAGCTATTAAAGAAGATGGTGGAGATACTAAAAAATACATGGCTAAAGCCAAAGACAAAAGCGATCCTTTTAGATTAATGGGCTTTGGACATAGAGTTTATAAGAATTTTGACCCAAGAGCTAAAATTATCAAAGTCACTGCCGATGAAGTATTAGGAGATTTAGGAGTCGAAGACCCTATTTTAGACATTGCTAAAGGACTTGAAAAAGAAGCCTTAACAGATGCTTATTTTGTAGATCGAAAATTATATCCAAATGTCGATTTTTACTCTGGAATCATTTACAGAGCGATGGGAATACCTGTGGAAATGTTTACAGTAATGTTTGCTCTAGGACGTCTCCCTGGTTGGATTGGACAATGGAGAGAAATGCGTTTACGCAAAGAACCAATTGGTCGCCCACGTCAAATTTATACAGGAAGTACCTTTCGTCCCTTTAAGTCTGTAGCCAAGTAAACCTTGTTAAAGGATTATATCAAATGCTGAAACTTCATGTAAATAACGAGTATGCGCGTTTGAAAGCGGTTCTTTTTGGAACAGCACAAAGCAACGGCCCTATACCTTCTGCAGAGAATTGTTATGACCCCAGTAGTTTGTCTCATGTGTTATCAGGAACCTATCCGGCGGAGGTAGATATGCAACGCGAAATGTCGGCTGTAATGGCTGTATTTGAAAAATATGAGGTCGAAGTTTTTCGCCCAACTGTTATTGAAAATTGCAATCAAATATTTGCACGTGATATTGCCTTTGTGATCGATGATAAATTTATTAAATCCAATATCCTCCCCAATCGCGAGGAAGAATATCATGCGTTGAGAACACTTCTTGAGAAAATTGACCCCGAAGACCTTATAGAACTGCCAGAGCAGTGCCATGTCGAAGGAGGGGATGTAATTTTGTGTAATGATTATATTTTTATTGGACTGTATACAGGAAGTGATTATTCTGATTACATTACCGCCCGAACAAATACTCAGGCGGCGGAAGCAATTCAGAAATTATTCCCACTCAAAACGGTCAAAACCTTTGAACTTCGCAAATCAAATTCAAACCCACTTGAAAATGCGCTGCATTTAGATTGTTGTTTTCAACCTTTAGGTAACGGAAAAGCCTTGATCCATGATCAAGGGTTTTTAGATGCATCGGATTTTGAGTGGTTGCTTAAATTCTTTGGTAAAGACAATGTTTTTGTAGCAACTCAACAAGAAATGTCCAAAATGTATTGCAACGTATTTTCAATTTCAGAAGACGTTGTGATATCCGAACAAAATTTCACACGCCTAAATACTTGGCTTGTTGCTCAAGGATTTACAGTTGAAGAAGTGCCTTATGCCGAAATATCAAAACAAGGAGGTTTGCTACGTTGTTCAACCCTTCCTTTAAACAGAAACTAAAATGTCACAAATTACCAATACAGTTCTCATGATTCGTCCTGTACAATTTCGTATGAACGAACAAACAGCGGTGAATAATTTTTATCAAAAAACTTCAGATAACACCCTTCCTGAAACCGTCAATTCAAAGGCTGTGAAAGAGTTTGATGGCATGGTTAAAAAACTTAAAAAAGCAGGAATCAATGTGATTGTCGTCGAAGACACTAAAGACTTTGACACGCCCGATTCAATTTTCCCAAATAACTGGATTTCGTTTCATCAAAATGGGACCATTGGATTGTATCCTATGTTTGCCGAAAACCGCCGCCTTGAACGTAAGGATTCAATTTTAGAAGCTGTAGAATCGGAAGGCTTTGAGATAAAAACAGTCGTTGATTATACGGAAGCAGAAGCAGAAGGTTTTTTTCTGGAAGGAACCGGTAGTATTTTGTTGGATCGCGAAAATCAAAAAGCCTATTGTGCCATTTCTGCAAGAGCAGATGAAGAATTATTTATTGAGTTTTGTGAAGATTTTGAATATACACCCGTAGTATTTTCGGCCTATCAAACAGTCAATGACAAGCGTGAACTTATATACCATACAAATGTTATGATGTGTTTAGGAAACACCTTTGCAGTGGTTTGTTTGGCTAGTATTGATGATAAAAATGAGCGTAAAAACCTAATTAAACATTTGCACCAAGACGGAAAAAAAGTCATTGAAATATCAGAAGACCAAGTCAATAATTTTGCAGGGAATATGCTGCAGCTCAAGGGTGCCGACGATACTAGCTATTTGGTAATGAGTCAATCAGCTCTTAATTCGTTACGACCGGCTCAAGTCCAGTTGTTAGAAGCCCACGCAACCATTATATCAAGTTCTTTAGAGACGATTGAAGCTTGTGGTGGTGGTAGCGCACGTTGCATGATGGCTGAAGTATTTTTGCCTAAAACAGCTTCTAATTAGGATTAAAAATAATGTATCTTTGTGACTGAAATCAGATAGACAATGACACTTCAGGAATCCTTATCAAACCATATAAAACAAGCGTTTGTAACACTCTACAATACCCCTCTAGAAACGGTTGAATTTCAATCCACCCGTAAAGATTTTGAGGGCGATATCACTGTTGTTACCTTTTCAATGCTGCGAACCCTAAAAATGAACCCTGTTGATTTGGGTAAAGACTTAGGAGAATATCTTTGTGAACATGTCAATGATGTTGTTCGTTTTAATGTAGTCAAAGGCTTTTTGAATCTAGTGCTTTCAGACACCTATTTTATGGAGTTCTTTCAAACTGTGCATGGGAATCCTAGCTTTGGTTTTGTAACCCCTTCAGCAGGTAAGGCCATGATGGTTGAATATTCATCTCCCAACACCAATAAGCCCTTGCATTTAGGACACATTCGAAACAATCTTTTAGGGTATAGTGTCGCCGAGATTTTGAAAGCTTCAGGAAAAAAGGTTTATAAAACACAAATTATCAACGACCGTGGAATTCATATTTGTAAAAGTATGGTTGCATGGCTTCGATATGGCAATAATGAAACCCCAGAATCCACAGTATTGAAAGGGGACAAGTTGGTCGGAAATTACTATGTGAAATTTGATCAGGTTTATAAGGAGGAAATCAAAGATTTAGAATCAAAAGGCTTATCCACTGACGAGGCAAAAGCACAAGCTCCCATCTTGATAGAAGCACAAGAAATGCTTTTAAAATGGGAAGCGGGCGATGGAGCAGTTGTATCACTTTGGGAGCAAATGAATAGCTGGGTCTATGCAGGATTTGAAGTCACTTATAAATCACTTGGTGTCAATTTTGACAGCTATTATTACGAGAGTAAAACTTATTTATTAGGAAAGTCGTTTATAAAAGAAGGGCTTCAAAGTGGGGTGTTTATTAAAAAAGAAGACGGTTCGGTTTGGTGTGATTTGACTCCCGACGGATTGGATGAAAAAATAGTTTTAAGAGCCGATGGAACAGCGGTTTATATGACTCAAGATATCGGAACAGCCATCCAACGTTTAAAAGATTTTCCTGATGTTGGAGGTATGGTTTATACCGTTGGAAATGAACAAGATTACCATTTCAAAGTCTTGTTTTTAATCTTAAAAAAATTAGGATTTGATTGGGCTAAAAATCTGACACATTTAAGTTATGGCATGGTTGATCTGCCGAGTGGAAAGATGAAAAGCCGTGAAGGTACGGTTGTAGATGCAGACGATCTAATTGTTGAAATGGCAACGACTGCCAAAGATATCTCTCAAGAATTAGGCAAACTGGAGGGTTATTCAGAAAGCGAAAAACATGAAACCTATACAACTATCGGATTGGGAGCGTTGAAGTATTTTATACTGAAAATTGATCCAAAAAAACGGATTTTGTTTGACCCACAAGCCTCTGTTGATTTTCAGGGAAATACAGGACCGTTTATACAATATACCTATGCAAGAATTCAAGCTATTTTAAGAAAGTCGCCTGTAGAAATAAAGGGTGATATTTCTTTAGAATATGTCTTGCATGATAAAGAAAAGTCACTTCTCAAGCAATTACAAGTATTCCCAGAAGTGATCCAACAAGCAGCCGCCAATTACAGTCCAGCTTTGGTCGCAAATTACGCCTATGATTTGGTTAAAGAATTCAATTCTTTTTATCAAAATGTCTCTATTTTAGGTGCTGAAAATACTTCCGAAATTAGATTTAGAGTGCAGCTTTCTCAAGCGGTTGCCACGACCATCAAAAATGCGTTTAGTCTTTTAGGGATCAACGTGCCTGAGCGGATGTAATTTTTGGTTTTATGGTTGATGCTTTACAAGATTTTATTCCTCCTGCTGCTTTTGTCCAAGTAACAAAATTATTGTCACAAGATACCTTAGTGGTAAAAATCAAGAAAGAGCGTAAAACACGCCATGGAGATTACCGACGTTTAGCAAATGGAAAACACCAAATCACGGTTAACTCCAATTTAAATAAGTATCGATTTTTAATTACTTTAATTCATGAAATTGCTCACTTTGAAGCGTATAAAGCTTATGGGAAAATGATCAGGCCACATGGATTTGAGTGGAAATCTATCTTTCAGCGCCTCATGCTGCCCTTTATACGACCTGAAGTTTTCCCAAATGATATATTGCCTCTTTTGGCACTTCATTTCAAAAACCCAAAAGCAAGCAGCGATTCAGACCCTGTTTTAGCCTTGAGACTCAAACAATACGATACTCCTAACGGAAAAACATTTATCTTTGAAGCGCCTGAAGGAGCTGCCTTTCGATTGTATAATGGGAAAATGTTTCGGAAAGGTCCTAAACGTCGCACACGCTTTGAATGTACAGAATTATCTTCAGGTCGTTTGTATGTTTTTAACCCCAATGCAGAAGTTGAACTTATAAATGAATAAATGAAGATGAATAAAAATTATTATGCAATTATTATGGCTGGTGGAGTTGGTTCTCGATTTTGGCCAGTCAGTAAAGAATCGTTTCCAAAGCAATTTCATGATATGCTTGGAACGGGTCAGACACTTTTACAAAAAACCACTTCTCGTTTGGAAGGCCTCATTCCAAAAGAAAATATATTAATTTTAACCAATGAACGCTACTGTGATTTGGTGCTTGAGCAATTGCCTCATATTAATAAAAATCAAATTATTGCAGAACCTGCCATGCGAAATACCGCTCCTTGTATTTTAATGGCATCGCTAAAAATTCACAAACAAAACCCAGAGGCAGTCATGGTCGTTGCACCAAGCGATCACTGGATTGAGGATGAATCGGCATTTATTTCGAACCTTCAAAGTGCGTTTGATTTTTCTGAAAAATCTGATGTATTGATGACTCTAGGAATCCAACCCACCTTTGCAAATACCGGATATGGTTATATTGAATATGACAAAACAAACAACAGTCCTGAAAAGAAAGTACTTCAATTTAGAGAAAAACCAAATTACGAAACTGCCAAAGGCTTTTTGGAGCAAGGTAATTTTCTTTGGAATGGCGGAATTTTTATTTGGTCAACAGATAGTGTTTTGAAAGCATTTGAAACACATCAACCAAAATTATATTCACTCTTTGCGGACGGATTAAGTAATTTTAATACTGAGACCGAAGCCGCTTTTGTGTTGGAAAATTATAAGAATGCAGAAAATATTTCCGTGGATTATGCGATTATGGAACCCAGCGAAAATGTATATGTGATTCCAGCTACTTTTGATTGGAATGATTTGGGAACCTGGGGAAGTTTGTATGATAAAATTTCTGATAACTCCAAAGAAAATGCGGTAGTCAATACACGTCTATTGGCTGAAAATTCTTCGGGGAATATGGTTAAAACGGATACTAATAAAATTATAGTTTTAGATAGCTTAGATGATTTTATAGTAGTGGAAGAAAAGGAAATTTTACTTATCTTTCCAAAGAGTAAAGAACAAGATATTAAGCAACTACGCGAACGCGTGAAGAATACATTTGGAGATCAACATATTTAATTATGGATAACAATCTAAATCAAGAGTTAGAAAACGCTAAAACAGAGCAGTCTAAACAAGCAATTAAAGCGGATGCAAAAGGACTTTGGGTATCCCTTAAAACATTTATTGTAGAACTCTTGGACTTTAGGCATGATACGGATAGAGATGCGACTGTAGCGGCTATTAAGGCTGATATTCCTTTCAAAGGAGCCACCGCTTGGATTTTAATTTGTTCTATTTTTGTAGCCTCTATAGGTTTGAATGCCAATTCGACCGCAGTGGTTATCGGAGCGATGTTAATTTCACCTCTTATGGGTCCAATCCTTGGAATTGGACTGTCGATTGCTATCAATGACATTGACACCCTTCGAAAGTCGTTTGTTAATTTAGCAACGATGCTCGTCTTGAGTTTGCTGACTGCCTTTTTATTCTTTTATCTTTTTCCGTTAAGTCAAGATAATTCGGAATTATTGGGGCGAGTAAAACCAGATATTAGAGATGTTCTCATTGCATTTTTTGGTGGGCTTGCGCTTATTATTGCCAGAACAAAAAAAGGAACGGTTGCAAGTGTAATATTTGGCGTGGCAATTGCCACTGCTTTAATGCCTCCTTTGTGTACTGCAGGTTATGGTTTGTCTCAAGGGAATTTCGATTACTTTTTTGGAGCCATGTATTTGTTTACGATCAATACCATTTTTATTGCTTTGGCGACTTTTATTGTTTTAAAAATTCTACGTTTTCCAATGCTGAAGTATGCCAATTCGCAACGTCGAAAAAACATTGCACGTATTGTAACTGTATTAGCTTTGGTTGCTATGCTTCCAGCAGGTTGGACGTTTTACGATGTTTTACAAGAAACACGTTATGAAATGGATTATGTATCCTATTTAGAATCTGAAATTAATCAAAATGAAAATCTTTGGCTCCAGCGTGAGAAAATAGATACAGATACTAAAAAAATAACATTAAATTTTAACGGAGAAATCACTGAGGCAACCAAGTCGGATTTGATCAATGAGTTAAAAGGCTACAAGTACCTTCAAGACTTTAGCTTGGTGATCAATGGAAATAAGAACAGAAGTACAGATAAAATTTTAGAGCTCTATGATCTTGCTATCGATAAAATTGAAAAACGAGACAGTATCATTTCTGTACTAGAATCAAATATCGACAGTTTAAAATTAGCGATCAGTTCTCAAAAAAATGAAATGGATTCAAATGTCTTTTTAAGCCTTTCAAAAGATGCCAAAATTCAATTTTCGGATTTAGAATCCTTTGGGTATGCAAAAATGTTAGCGTCTTCAAATTTTAGAAAAGCCGATACAATTACACTAGTTAAATCTCAGTGGGATGCAAGTTTGTCTGATAGTCTTGTAGTCCTCAGAAAACAAGAGCTGAAAGTTTGGATTGAACAAGAACTCAACACAAATGATGTAGAAGTAATAAGTAATTAAAGGTTAGTGGTTTTCTAAGTACATTTTACGTACCTTTTTGAACAAATTTGAAGAATATACAAAATCTGTTACAACTTCGTTATCCGTTTTAAATATGGTTTCTTTGCTGCCTTCCCAAGCTTTCAATCCATCTTTTAGAAAGACAATATTTTCTCCAATTTCCATGACCGAATTCATGTCATGTGTGTTGATGACCGTTACTATATTATTTTCGTGGGTAATCTCTTGAATCAGATTATCAATAACAATGGCTGTTTTAGGGTCCAAGCCAGAGTTAGGTTCGTCACAAAACAAATATCTAGGATTATTTACAATGGCTCTAGCGATTGCCACCCTTTTTTGCATTCCACCCGAAGCCTCACTCGGCATTTTGTCGTGTGCATCGTATAAGTTTACACGTTTTAAAGCTGAATTCACACGGTCTTCCATCTCGCTTCGAGATTGTTTTGTAAACATTCTCAAAGGAAACATGACATTCTCAGCAATGGTTAAAGAGTCAAACAAAGCACCTCCTTGAAAGACCATCCCTATTTGCGAACGCAGTGTTCTTTTTTCATTATCGGAGAGACTTAAAAACAACTTTTCATCATACGAAATGCTGCCTTTTTCATAGTTAAAAAGTCCTAATAGACACTTTAATAGAACTGTTTTTCCAGAGCCACTTTGTCCAATGATGAGGTTAGTTTTTCCAGACTCAAAGATGGTAGAGACCCCTTTTAAGACTTTAGTTCCTCCAAATGATTTATGTAAGTTTTTGACTTCAATCATTAGCTAAGTAACATTTGAGTTAAAATATAATTTAAAAGGATGATCGATACGCTTGTCCAAACAAAAGCCGTAGTACTAGCTTTGCCGACCTCCAGTGCACCACCTTTCATGTAATAGCCGTGAAAGGAGGGTATGGTGGCCAGTAAAAATGCAAATACAAATGTTTTGATAAAAGCATAAGCCATATGAAAAGGAATAAAATCCAATTGAACTCCAGTTACATAATCTTCGAAACTTGAAAACCCACCATAGACACAAGCAGCCATTCCGCCTATTATTCCTAAAAACATAGCAATTGAAATTACAAAAGGGTATAGAAAAAGAGCGATAACTTTTGGAAATACTAAGTAGTTTACAGAGTTGATTCCCATTACTTCTAAGGCGTCAATTTGTTCGGTAACGCGCATGGTTCCGATGCTTGAAGTAATAAAAGAGCCCATTTTACCCGCCATAATCACAGAGATAAAAGTGGGTGCAAATTCTAATATTACAGATTGTCTTGTTGCAAAACCGACGAGATATTTTGGAATTAATGGGTTGTTAATATTAAGAGCCGTTTGGATGGTGACAACACCGCCTACAAAAAACGATATAAAAGCAACAATTCCAATAGAGCCGACAATTAAATCTTCGACATCCTTTAAGATTAATTGTTTCATGACAGACCATTTCGTTGGTTTGCGAAACATTTCGCCAATCATTAAAAAATAAGACCCAATATTGTGGAGGTAGTTCATGAATTTATAATTAATGCTAAAGTAAAAAAATCTAACCATTAATTTATCTTAATTAAATTGGAATCACTAAAAAAATGTATTTTTGACGTTCAACAAATCTTAATATGAAGTTTTCAAAAGTTAGTTGCCTCTTTTTGTTATTAGTTGTTCTTTCATGTAAGAATAACTCTGAACATTCAACTTCCAGTACTTTTAACAAAGGTGCTTCACAGCCAACACTCGTTGTAGGAGTCATTGTTGACCAAATGCGTTTTGATTATTTGAACCGTTTCAAAAACAAATACACGACTAATGGATTTTTAAGGTTAATCAATCAAGGTTATAGCTGTAACAACCATCATTTTAATTTCATTCCGACTTATACAGGCCCTGGTCATGCCTCAATTTTTTCTGGGGCCACTCCAAGTGTCCACGGGATCATAGGGAACAGTTGGTATGATAAAGAGTCAGGCTCGACTGTGTATTGTACGACAGATAAAGCATATAAGCCTGTTGGTGCGGCGGCAAAATATGGACAAGTATCTCCTCGCAATATGAAAGTGACAACGCTTGCCGATCAAAATAGATTGTTCACGCAAATGAAAGGAAAAACAATAGGCGTCTCTATAAAAGACCGTGGAGCCGTATTCCCGTCTGGACATACTGCCAATGGAGCGTATTGGTTTGAAGGCTTAAATGAAGGTAAATGGATGACTAGTACTTATTATATGGATACACTTCCAAAGTGGGTTCAGGATTTCAATGCATCTTCAAATATTTCATCTTATTTAAAGACATGGAATACACTTTATGACATCAATCTTTATGAGGAAAGTGGTCCTGATTTATCAAATTATGAACAAGGGTTTAAAGGGAAGTTTACAGCTGAGTTTCCTTATGATTTAAATGCATTGATGGAATTAAACGAAGGCTATGACATTATTAAAAGTACACCGTTTGGTAATACAATGATTACTGACTTTGCTTTGTCTGCGATCGAAGCTGAAAATTTGGGTGCTGATGCATATACAGATTTTTTAACTATTAGCTATTCTTCTACAGATTATATTGGACATAATTTCGGAATCAATTCGGTGGAGTTACAAGATGCTTATTTGCGTTTAGATTTAGAGCTTGAACGTCTGCTCAACTATTTAGACACTAATATTGGGGTGGGCAACTATACCTTGTTTTTATCTTCTGATCATGGTGCTGCAGATGTACCGTCTTTTCTTAGTGATTTGCAGATGCCTAGTGGCTATGTACCACAAAACAGCTATGCTTCTTTATACACGAGCCTTCAAAAAAAATATGGAGTTTCGGACTTAATAAAAAAAATTAGTAACAATCAAGTGTTTTTAAGTCATGAACGTATTGCTGCTTTGAAAATTGATTTAGAAGATGTGCAAAAATTTGTAGTGAATGAAATCATTAGTTATCCCCATATTAAAAAGGCCTACACAGCTGCCACAATGCAAACACATTATTTTAAAGAGGGTGTAGAAAAAATGTTGCAGAACGGGTATAACCAAAAAATGTCCGGGGATGTATTATTCATACTCGAATCTGGGGTAATTTCTTACGGACCAAAAGGAACAACACACGGCTCTGGATTTAACTATGATACCCATGTCCCGTTATTGTTTTATGGCAATGGAATTCAGCCAGGAAAAACCTATGAACGCACCAGTGTTACCGATATTGCTCCTACTATATCAGCACTTTTAGGAATTGCTTTTCCAAGCGGTGCCAGTGGAGCTGTTATTGAAGAGGTGATTTATGATTCGAAGTGATGAGGTCTTCATTGATTGTGTAAATATAATTTAACAACGCATCTTTTCCGACATAATTTGTAGACGAGGTGATGAAGTAGTTAGGAAATTCTTCCCAACTTTCCAATAGAATATTTTTGTAGGTATCAATGTGGTCTTCAATTGCTTTTGGGCGTAGTTTATCTGCTTTGGTGAAAATGATTGAAAAAGGAATTCCATTTTCTCCAAGCCATTGCATAAATGCTAAGTCAACTGTTTGGGGGGTATGACGAATGTCGACTAAAACAAATGCTGAAATGAGTTGTTTGCGTTCTCTAAAGTAAGCTGTAATAAACCTTTGAAACGTTTTTTTAGCAGACTTTGAAACACGTGCATATCCATACCCAGGTAAATCTACCAAAAACCATTCTTTGTTTATTAAAAAATGATTAATCAACTGCGTTTTTCCAGGGCGACCAGAAGTTTTGGCTAAGTTTTTTTGATTGGTAAGCATGTTTATCAGCGATGACTTTCCAACGTTACTGCGTCCAATAAAAGCGTATTCAGGAAGGTTATTTGTGGGACATTTCTCAACCAATTGGTTGCTGACCACAAACTCAGCAGTTTTGATTTGCATAATTATTTATATTTAAAACCCTCTTTTGGTAAGCCACTCAAAAACAATTTCATTAAATCGGACCGGATGCTCCATCATAGCTGCATGACCACATTTATCAATCCAAAATAGTTCTGCATCAGGAAGTAATTTGTTGAATTCTTCAGCAACATTTGGTGGGGTGACAATATCGTTTTTTCCCCAAACAACACATGTTGGCGTAGTGATGCCTGGAAGGTCTTTGGCCATATTGTGACGTATGGCACTCTTAGCAATTGCTAATATTTTTATAAGCTTACTACGGTCGTTTACAGTTTCATAGACTTCGTCAACAATAGTTTTTGTAGCCACTTCAGGATCGTAAAACACTTCTTTTGCTTTTGCTTTCATGACTTCGTAGTCGCTTCGTTTTGTATATCCACTACCCATTGCACTTTCATAGAGACCAGAGCTGCCTGTGATTATAAGAGCTTTAACTTCTTTAGGGTATAGCTTTGTGTAGTAAAGCCCAATATGACCACCAAGTGAATTTCCAATCAGAATGACATCTTTATAGCCTTTAAATTCAATGAAGTCGTTAAGATAGTTCGAGAAGTTTTTAACATTCGTTTTAAGCAAAGACAAGGAATATAAAGGAAGTTCGGGGAGAACCACCATATAGCCGTTTTTACTAAAAAACTTAGTAACGCCATCAAAATTACTCAGGCCACCCATCAATCCATGAAGAATTATAATTGGACGCCCTTCACCGATCTCAACATAGTTGAACTTGCCTTCTTGTTTTAAGCTATATTTCATATTGGTACAAAAAAATTGGTCTCTGGCAAATCTACACAAATTAATTTAGAATGTTTTGAATATTTAAAGGGATCTGTCAATTGATTTTAGCGTTTTTATAACTGTTTTGAAACCTCATATTGGCATTTTAAAAGTAATTAACAGCCTTTTGTTAATAGCACTTACCACTTTGTAAGTAATTGGTTTTCTTTGGTATAACCGTATAATTACTGCAGTTTGTCGATTTAATTTACCGTTCATAGAAATTTATTAACATTGTGGTAAATTGTGGTAAATTGTGGTAAATATTTTTTAGCTTTGAATTCAAGAATTTAATAATTCATAACACTACAGAGTGAATACATTAATCGGAACATATGAATGTAAAGTAGATGCTAAAGGGAGGCTTATGCTGCCTGTTGCGTTTAAAAATCAGCTTGCTTCTGTTTCCGATAAGGGGTTTGTGCTAAAGCGTGCTGTTTTTCAGCCTTGTTTAGAGCTGTATCCAATGCAAGAGTGGGAATCAATGATGCAGAATGTTAATAAGCTCAATAGATTTAAAAAGAAAAATAACGATTTCATAAGACGATTTACAGCCGGAGTTAAACCAATAGATTTAGATGTTTCGGGGCGTTTATTAATTCCAAAAGATTTAGTAGCCTTTTCGGGAATTACAAAAAAAATTGTAGTGACCTCGGCAGTGAATATTATTGAAATATGGGATAAAGATAAATATGAGAAAGCCATTGATGATGCTGCAAACGACTTTGCGGACTTGGCAGAAGAAGTGATGGGACAAGACGATGCCGATGGATTATCATAACCCTGTTTTGCTCAACGAAACAGTTGAGGGTTTAAACATTAAAGAAGACGGTGTCTATGTAGATGTGACATTTGGAGGTGGTGGTCACAGCAGAAAGATATTAGAATCTTTAGGTCCTAAAGGAAGATTGATTGCTTTTGATCAGGACAAAGACGCTCTTTTAAATATTATTGAAGATTCTCGATTTTTATTGATTAACGAGAATTTTAGGTATGTGAAGCGGTTTTTGAGATTTCATGGCATTAAATCGGTTGATGGAATTTTAGCTGATTTTGGAGTTTCATCGCATCAATTTGATGAAGCTGATAGAGGGTTTTCAATCCGGTTTGATGCGCAATTAGACATGAGGATGAATCAACAAGACGTCCTTTCGGCACATTCGGTGGTAAACTCCTATGAAGAGGAGGATTTAAAAAGAGTGCTTTGGCAGTATGGAGAGTTAAGAACCGCTCCGGTCTTGGCAAGAACTATAGTGGCGGCAAGAGCTGAAAAGGCAATAGAGACTACTTTTGAGTTGAAAGCTATTTTAAATAAACACCTTCCCAACGGAAGAGAAAATAAAATTTTAGCTCAGATATACCAAGCAATCCGGATTGAAGTAAATCAAGAGATTGAGGTTTTGAAAGAGTTTTTATTGCAGGTGCCAGAGCTGTTGAGCGAAGATGGGAGGTTGAGTGTCATTTCTTACCACTCTTTGGAAGACCGTTTAGTTAAACGATTTATCAGAAATGGATTGTTTGAAGGAGAGCCAGAAAAAGATGTATTTGGAAATTTCGAAGTTCCTCTAAAGAAAGTAGGTGGTTTGATAGTACCCGATGCAAAAGAAATAAAATTAAATAACAGAGCTCGAAGTGCAAAGTTAAGAATCGCTAAAAAGTCAAATTCAAATAAAGATTAATGAAAAACAAGATGTATAATATTTTAAAAGGAACCTTTCTCGTGAGCGATGGGGCTTTTAAAAATTGGCGTCTAATTTTCTTTTTTTTAGCCCTAGCTCTTGGAATGATTGCAAGTTCTCATAATGCAGATAGTAAGGTTTATAAAATTGCTAGACTCAATGAACAGGTAAAAGCCTACCGTTCTGCTTATGTCGAAACGCGTGCAAAGTTGATGGAACTTAAAATGGAATCAGTGATTAGAAAGCGCTTGAAGGATCAAGGGATTAAGCCTTCATCTAATCCCCCTTTTAAAATCATTATTAATTCTAAAACCGATTAACTCAATGCAGCCAACTGAAAAGTCTATAATGAATAAACTGTACTTCACTAGTGGAGCGATGTTTATTTTTGCTCTTTTAGTGGTGTATAAGTTAGTTACAATTCAATTTGTAGAAGGCGATCAGTACCGCAGTTTAGCGGATGACAGGACTATTAAAGATGATGTCATCCCAGCAAATCGTGGAAATGTATATTCTGTGGGCGGGAGCTTGCTTGCAACCTCAGTACCTAAGTACGATATCCGAATAGATTTAGTGGCTCCTAGCGATAAAAATTATGAAGCTTTTATTGAGCCTTTATGTGATTCGTTGGCAAAATTTAATAAGACCACCTCCGTAGAATATAAACGAAAGTTGCGTTTAGCACGAGAAAATAAAAATCGATATTTTTTGTTAGCCCGAAATTTGGAGTATTCTCAATATTTACAATTTAGAGATTTTCCGTTGTTGAATTTAGGAGCTTTTAAAGGAGGGCTTATAGTAGAACAAACCACAAAAAGAGATTATCCACTCGGGCCAATTGCTCAAAGGTTGATTGGTTACGAACGTTTTGACGATCTTGGGAATGTGACTCGGGTTGGGATAGATGGTGCTTTTGGAGAAAAATATTTAAGAGGTGAGGACGGTAAAAGGCGGAAACAGAAAATAGGCAAAGGACAGTGGAAGCCTATTGAAGATTATAACCAAGTTGAGCCTCAAGATGGGTATGATGTATATACCACTATAGATGTCAATATTCAGGATATTGCACACCACGCGCTTTTGGAACAATTAGAAATATATAAAGCCGATCATGGAACAGTAGTTGTCATGGAAACTAAAACGGGCGAAATAAGAGCAATCTCTAATTTAGGTCGAAATAAAGAAGGATTCTATTATGAGCGTCTTAACTATGCAGTTGGTGAATCGCACGAGCCTGGTTCTACTTTTAAGCTCATGGCTTTGGCAGTTGCTTTAGAAGATAAAGTGATAGATACTACCACAATGGTAGACACTAAAAAAGGAGTGCTATCCTATTATGGTAAAAAAGTAAAAGATTCTAAAAAAGGGGGCTATGGAAATATATCAGTTGCAAGAGCCTTTGAAGTATCTTCTAATACGGGTATTGTAAAGGCGATTCACAATGCTTACAAAATGAACCCTCAAAAATTTGTGGATGGGTTATACAGAATGAATCTTCAGGATTCTTTAGGACTTCCGATTGTTGGTGAAGGTAAATCAATCATACCAGATCCCAGAGTTCAAAATGGAAGGTGGAGTGGTATCGCACTACAATGGATGGCGTATGGATACGGCGTATCTTTTACCCCACTTCAAACTTTAACGTTTTATAATGCCATTGCAAATGACGGGGTGATGGTACGTCCAAAATTTTTACGTGAAATAAAAGAAATTGAGACCTCTATTGAAACTTTCGATACCGAGATTATCAACCCTCGAATTTGTTCAGAAGAAACTGTATTGAAGCTTCAACAACTTCTTAAAAATGTAGTTGAGAAAGAACATGGAACTGGGCATGGCTTGTATTCAAGCGAGTTTTCTATGGCTGGTAAAACAGGAACGTGTCAAAAGGATTATGTCAATAAAGATCAGCTAAATTATATCTCATCTTTTTCAGGCTATTTTCCTGCAGACGATCCAAAATATTCTTGCATTGTAGTCATTCATGAGCCAGATAAAAATGTAGGGTATTATGGAGCTGATGTCTCCGGCCCAGTGTTTAAAAAAATTGCACAAAAGATATTCACAGATGCTCCTGTGGTAGACGAAGTTCAAGATGTCAATCGAGAGTCTGAAACAGTCAAAGCTAATTATGATCATTATTATGCCGTAGCACAAAAATATAAAACGATCATGCCAAATTTAAAGGGAATGTCGGCGATGGATGCGATTGCTATTTTAGAGAACATGGGATTAAAGGTGTTAACTCAAGGCAATGGAACTGTTTCTAAACAGTCGATTAAAAGTGGTCAAAAAATTGAACCTAAATCTGTAATAACCCTCGTTTTATCATGAGAAATTTAAAACACATATTGCAGAACGTATCTATTGAATCGGTAATAGGATCTTTAGATCGATCGATTTCTAGCTTGCACTACGATTCCCGAACTGTAGAGTCAGGCACTGTTTTTGTTGCGATTAAAGGGGGTGTTTTTGATGGTCATTCATTTATTTCTAAGGCAATAGATCAAGGTGCTGTGGTCGTTGTTTGTGAAACCATTCCTGAAATATTAGATACAAAGATTACCTATATAAAAGTTAATAATACAGCGAGAGCCTTGGCACTCATAGCTTCGAATTATTATCAAAATCCCTCCAAGAATTTAAAGCTTATTGGAATTACAGGGACCAACGGTAAAACAACTGTGGCAACACTTCTTTATGAGTTATTTAAACTTGCAGGCTATAAGGTTGGACTCATTTCAACCGTAAAAATAATGGTAGACCGACAAGAGTTTCCGTCGACCCATACAACCCCTGATTCTCTAGTCATCAATTCGTTTTTAAGTCAGATGAATACACAAGGAGTTGAGTTTTGTTTTATGGAAGTTAGTTCACATGGAATTCATCAGTATAGAACTGAGGGATTGCAGTTTGACGGGGGGGTCTTTACCAATCTTACTCATGACCATTTGGATTATCACACATCATTTGCAGAATATAGAGATGTGAAAAAATCATTTTTTGATCAATTACCGGTATCAGCATTTACGCTGATAAACGCCGATGATAAAAACGGATCGGTGATGGTTCAAAATACGAAAGCCAAACAATCGACCTATGCTTTAAAAAGTTATGCCGATTTCCGTGTTCAGATTTTGGAAAATCAATTTAGCGGTCTCTTGTTAAAGATAAATGATCAAGAAGTCATGACTCGATTAATAGGTAGTTTTAATGCTTATAATTTAGTTGCTATATACGGAGTTGCAGAGCTTTTAGGAATGGAAAAATCCCAAATTCTTCAATACTTGAGCTTAGTTACTAATGTTAGCGGTCGCTTTCAGTATTTTACAACGCCATTGAACGTCAACGTCATTATTGATTATGCGCATACACCAGACGCTTTAAAAAATGTACTTGAAACTATTAATGCAATTCGAACTAAAAGCCAAAAACTCATTACTGTTGTTGGATGTGGGGGAGATCGCGACAAAGCCAAGCGTCCTAAAATGGGGCATATTGCATCTGCACTGAGCTCAAAAGTGTTTTTTACAAGTGACAATCCACGATCTGAAAAGCCAGAGCAAATTATTAGGGAAATGGAAGTAGGGGTTCAGCCTCAAAATCTAGATAAAATTTCATCTATTATAGATCGAGAAGAGGCTATTACGGCGGCTTGTAGGCTAGCAAGTTCCTATGATATTATTCTGATTGCAGGCAAAGGACATGAGACGTACCAAGAGGTTCAGGGCGTTCGGCATATGTTTAATGACAGTGAAGTAACGCAAACAATTTTAACAGGACTAGAACAATAATATGTTATACTATTTATTTAAATATTTAGAAGAATCACATCAATTTCCAGGGGCCTCACTCTTTGGTTTTATAACCTTTAGGGCAGCAGTTGCCATTATTTTATCATTATTAATTTCAACTATTTTCGGAAAACGAATTATTCGTTTTCTTCAAAAACAACAAGTCGGTGAAACCATTCGCGATTTAGGGCTTGATGGACAAAAGGAAAAGGCAGGGACTCCAACAATGGGAGGAGTGATTATTATTTTGGCCACACTGATCCCCGTGTTGTTGCTCGCTAAATTAGATAACATATATATTATTTTGTTACTCATCACTACCATTTGGATGGGAGCCATTGGTTTTCTAGACGACTATATAAAGAAATTTAAAAACGATAAAGAAGGTTTAAAAGGAAGGTTTAAAGTTTTGGGTCAAATAGGCTTGGGAATCATCGTTGGAACGACTTTGTTTTTTCATAATGATGTGACCATAAAAGAAAAAATTCCAGCACATATTCAAGTTGAAACTGTGGCGGGTCAGCGTTCGTCCATTCAGTTTTACCCCGAAGCGAAATCGACTAAAACAACCATTCCTTTTGTCAAATCAAATGAGTTTGATTATGCCGATCTGATTACCTGGATCCATCCTGGTCTAGAAAAATATGCATGGATTGTTTTCATTTTAGTGGTAATATTCATCATCACAGCCGTCTCTAATGGTGCTAATCTAACCGATGGTATAGATGGTTTGGCAGCGGGAACCTCCGCAATCATTGTTTTGACCTTAGGTATTTTTGCCTGGGTGTCTGGTAATATTATTTTCTCTGATTATCTAAACATTATGTATATCCCAAGGGTGGAAGAAATCACTATCTATATCGCTGCTTTTGTTGGAGCATTGATTGGATTTCTTTGGTACAACACCTATCCAGCCCAAGTGTTTATGGGCGACACAGGGAGTCTAACAATTGGTGGAATCATTGCGGTTATTGCTATTGCTGTTCGAAAAGAATGGTTGATTCCTGTGTTGTGTGGAATTTTTTTAGCAGAAAATTTATCAGTGGTATTGCAAGTAAGTTATTTCAAATACACTCGAAAAAAATATGGCGAAGGCCGACGCATTTTTAAGATGTCCCCTTTGCATCATCATTATCAAAAATCAGGGTACCATGAAAGCAAAATTGTAACACGCTTTTGGATTGTGGGAATTCTGTTGGCAATTTTAACCATCGTCACTTTGAAAATTCGATAGATGAAGCGATTGGTAGTTCTTGGTGGAGGAGAAAGCGGTGTCGGTGCTGCTCTGTTAGGAAAAGAAAAAAATTATGAGGTGTTTCTTTCAGATAAAGGAAAGATCGCGAAAAAATATAAAGACGTTCTTAGACATAATGAGATTGAATGGGAGGATGAAGGACATACCGAGTCTAAAATTTTAAATGCGGACATAGTTGTTAAAAGTCCAGGGATTCCAGACAACGTTCCATTGGTTCAAAAATTAAAAGAAGCCTCCGTTTCTGTGATTTCTGAAATTGAATTTGCAGCAGCCTATACGTCTGCGAATATCATTGGAATTACAGGTAGTAATGGTAAAACAACGACAACTCTGATGGTTCATCAAATATTGAGTCGCGCTAATTTGGATGTAGCCATGGGTGGAAATATTGGGGAAAGTTTTGCGAGTCAAGTTCTAAAAAATAATGCTAATTACGTTTTGGAGTTAAGCAGTTTCCAATTAGATGGGATCGAAAAATTTAGACCACATATTGCAATTATAACCAATATTACTCCCGACCATTTGGATCGCTATGATTATAAATTTGAAAACTATATCGCTTCAAAATTTAGAATCGCCATGAATCAAACTTCAGATGATTATTTGATATATGATGCAGATGATGAGGTCATCGTTTCCTATATAAATAATCATCCAATTCAATCGACATTAGTGCCTTTTTCGCTCACAAGAAAAGTCACAAACGGAACCTATTTAGAACAAAATAAAATAATAATAGAAATTAACAATAGAGACATCATTATGCCAACAACAAACTTAGCTTTAGAAGGAAAGCACAACATTAAAAACGCGATGGCTGCATCGACCGTTGCTCATCTATTGAAAATTAGAAAAGCAACCATAAGAGAAAGTCTCGAGGGGTTTCAGGGTGCAGAACACCGTTTGGAACAAGTTCTCACTATCAATAAAGTGAAGTATATAAATGATTCTAAGGCTACTAATGTCAATGCGACTTATTATGCCTTAGAGAGCATGAATACACCCACGGTTTGGATTGTTGGAGGTGTGGATAAAGGCAACGATTACAAAGCATTGTATCCATTCGTAAATGAAAAAATTAAAGCCATTATCTGTTTAGGGGTAGATAACGAAGCACTTTTTGATGCTTTTGGAAATATGGTAGATAACATTATTGAAACCCAGTCTATGAACGAAGCGGTACAGATTGCTTATAAGATAGCTGCTTGTGGAGAAGCTGTATTATTATCTCCAGCCTGTGCAAGTTTTGATTTGTTTGAGGATTATGAAGACCGTGGTCACCAATTTAAAGCCGCTGTAAGACAGTTATAATGAAGACTATATTTGATAACATAAAAGGAGATCGTATCATTTGGGCTATTGCTGCTTTGTTAGCGATATTCTCATTTTTACCAGTGTACAGTGCTGCTAGCAATTTAGCATACATTGGAAATGGCAGCAATACCTTCAGTTATTTTATCAAACACTTTGTGCATTTATTTTTAGGATTTTCAATCATTTATGGAGTTCATAAAATCCCTTACCGTTATTTTAAGGGGCTCTCTTTAGTCATGATTCCAGTGATTTTAATATTGTTAATAGTAACCATGGTACAAGGTTCAACTATAGGAGGTGCCAATGCAAGCCGATGGATTCGTGTTCCAATTGTAGGATTCACATTTCAGCCATCTACCTTAGCTGCTTTGGTTTTAATGGTATATGTAGCCCGTTACTTGTCCAAAGTAAAAGATAAAGAGCATTCATTTAAAGACTCTATCCTTCCATTGTGGATCCCTGTATTTGTAGTGTTAGCTTTGATCCTTCCCGCTAATTTCTCAACGGCAGCACTCATTTTTTCGATGGTTATTTTACTGACATTTTTAGGAGGTTATTCATTTAAGTATTTGTCTGTTATCATAGGCTCAGGCGTTGTGGTTTTGATGTTGTTTGTATTAACAGCTAAAGCATTTCCAGATTTAATGCCTAATAGAGTGGATACTTGGTCGAGTCGTATTAGTAGTTTCATGGATCCGGATGTTACTGTAAAAGATTATCAAATTGAAAAAGCTAAAATTGCGATAGCAACGGGTGGGGTCCAAGGGTTAGGGCCCGGTAAAAGCATTCAAAAGAACTTTTTACCACAGTCATCCTCGGATTTTATTTTTGCTATTATTATTGAAGAGTATGGACTCATAGGCGGTCTATTTTTGCTGTTTCTTTATTTATGGTTGTTGTTTAGAATCGTGATAGTGGCTCAAAAGTCAGAGACAGTTTTTGGGAAATTATTAAGCATAGGGGTTGGAATTCCAATTGTTTTTCAAGCTTTAGTAAATATGGGTGTTGCGGTACAGTTATTTCCGGTGACAGGACAAACATTGCCACTCATAAGTAGTGGGGGAACCTCCATATGGGTAACTTGCTTGGCACTTGGAATAGTAATAAGTGTAAGCACCAAACGAGATGCTAAAAAAGTATATGAAAATGAAGAACAACATCCTTTAGAAATTTTAAGTGAAGCACTTTAATGAAGTCATATAGATTCATATTATCAGGCGGAGGTACAGGAGGACATATCTATCCTGCGATTGCCATTGCAAACGAATTAAAAGCACGATTTCCAAAATCGGCGGTTTTATTTGTGGGTGCAAGCGATAAAATGGAAATGCAAAAAGTACCTCAAGCAGGCTATGATATCAAGGGATTGTGGATTGCAGGTCTACAAAGACGATTCACTCTAAAAAACGTGTTATTTCCTATTAAATTAGCAGTAAGTATCTTGAAGTCCTTGGCAATACTAGGTAAATTCAAACCCGATATTGTAATTGGAACAGGTGGTTTTGCAAGTGGACCTTTATTAGTAGTTGCTGCGATGAAAGGCGTGCCAACATTGATACAGGAACAAAATTCATTTCCTGGAATTACCAATAAATTATTATCCAAAAAAGTAAACAAAGTGTGTGTGGCTTATGATGGATTAGAACGCTTTTTTCCTAAAGATAAATTAATTTTAACAGGAAATCCTGTACGTCAAGATTTATTAGATTTAGATCAAAAATATGCAGAAGCACAAACGTTTTTCAATTTAAATTCCCACAAAAAAACACTATTGATTTTAGGGGGGAGTTTGGGAGCACGACGCGTAAATCAACTTGTGGAATCAAAACTCAATTATTTTAAAGAATTAGAGGTACAATTGATATGGCAATGTGGAAAATTATATGCTGATGACTACAATAAATATAATTCTCTTGAGCAAGTTCAAGTCCATAGCTTTCTTAATCGAATGGATTTGGCCTATGCTGCAGCAGATATTGTGATTTCTAGAGCTGGCGCAAGTTCTGTCTCAGAGCTATGCGTCGTTGGAAAACCAGTGATTTTCATCCCGTCGCCTAATGTTTCAGCAGATCATCAAACAAAAAATGCATTAGCGGTATCAGAGCACAATGCAGCGATACTTATAAGTGAAAAAGAGTTAGACTCAAGTTTTGAAACTCAGTTTTCTAAGCTCATTTCATCCGAACCACAGCAAATAGAATTATCAAAAAATATTAAAAAATTAGCCTTAGAGCAGGCGACCAAATCTATTGTCAATGAAGTTGAAAAACTCTTAAATAAATGAATTTAAAAACCATCCATAACGTATTTTTTATAGGCATCGGAGGTGTAGGTATGAGTGCACTTGCGCGGTACTTTGTGTCGGATGGGAAAACTGTTGGTGGCTATGACAAAACTCCCACTTTGATTACACAGTCGCTTACCAATCTTGGAGTCCCTATTCAGTTTGAAACCGTTTTAGATCTTATTGATAAACAGTTTTTAAATCCGAACGATACACTTGTTGTGTTTACTCCGGCAATATCTGATTTAAATCCTATTTTACAGTATTTTAGAGCGCATAATTTTCAGGTTTTAAAACGTTCAGAAGTCTTAGGGTTAGTCACCGAATATACCCAATGCCTTGCTGTGGCGGGGACACACGGCAAAACAACCACAAGTAGTATTTTAGGACATTTGATGTATGAATGTAATGAGAAAGTCACAGCATTTATTGGTGGTATTTCAGAAAATTACCAATCTAATTTGATTCAAAATGGAACCGATATTTCTGTAGTCGAAGCGGATGAGTTTGACCGTTCGTTTTTAACGCTCAGTCCAGACTATGCTTGCATTACCTCGATGGATGCAGATCATTTAGATATCTATAATTCTGAAGATAAATTAGTTGAAGCTTTTAATCAATTTACTCAAAAGATCAAGCCATCGGGTAAATTATTCGTTCGAAAGGGATTGCCTTTTGAAGGGATTACTTACGGAGTAAATGAGGCAGCAGATTACTGTGCTATTAATATTCTAATTGATAATGGGTCCTATCAGTTTGATCTTCAAACTCCAAACGGATTAATTCAAAAAATAACATTTCATTTACCTGGTGCCCACAATCTTTCCAACGCGGTTGCAGCCCTAGCAATGGCACTTGAGTTTGGGTGTGAAGTACAGAATTTGAAGACAGCCTTAAACACATACAAAGGGGTTAAAAGACGTTTTACTTATCAAATTAAAACAGACGATTTTGTGTTTATCGACGATTATGCACACCATCCTACTGAAATAAATGCGGTGTATCAAGCTGTTAGGGAAATGTATCCAAACCAAAAAGTAGCAGTTGTTTTTCAGCCCCATTTATTTAGTAGAACCAACGATTTTGCAGATGAATTTGCTGCGAGTTTGTCTCAGTTTGATGCTGCTTTTTTATTAGAGATTTATCCTGCAAGAGAGCTTCCTATTTCGGGGGTTACCTCAAGTTGGTTGTTAGAAAAAATTAAGAGTCCTAATAAAAAACTAATTTCCAAATCAGACATTGCAAGTGAAATAAAAAAATTAGGATACCCCATATTTATCACCCTGGGAGCGGGTGATATTGGAGTTGAGGTATCAGAACTAAAAGAAAAATTAACTTATGCGTATTAACTGGAATCTTATTAAAGGCGTTTTTTTGCTAGGGTTGGTGGTGTTTTTGTATGCTTTTTCATCTCACAAAAACAACAGCCGCTCTGTGTCGAAAGTAGCAGTCCAATTTATCGGAAATGAGAACGTTTATATTACTACAGAAATGGTTAATAAATTGTTAATACAAAATCAAGAACAACTCTATAATTTACCGAAAGATAATTTAGATTTGAAGGAGATGGAGTTTTTACTTGAGTCGGATGATATGATAAAATCTGCTCAAGTGTATCTGACTGTAAACGGTGAAGTTAGGGCGAAAATAGAGCAAAAACAACCGATTGCAAGAGTGTATTCGAATGCTACATTTTACATTGATGAAGATGGTTTTTGGATGCCGTTGTCCCCTCAACACAGCGCACGTGTGCCATTAGTTACTGGTGTTGTTGAAAAAGAAGATTTGGAAACCGTTTACACGATGGCCCTAAAAGTTTATAGAGATTCTTTTTTAAAAACTTATATAACTGAAATCCATCAAAATGAAAATAAAGAAATTAGTTTAAAAATGAGACTTTTTGATTTTGAAATTTTAGTAGGATCTCTAGAGAATTTGGACCAAAAAATGACGAATTTAAAAGCATTTTATCAGAAAGCAAAAAATGATAACGTACTAGATATATATAAAAGCGTGAATTTGAAATTTGAAAATCAAGTTGTTTGTACAAAAAAATAAAGATATGGAAGCTCAAAACATTTCAGTAGGATTAGATATCGGTACCACAAAAATTGTGGCAATGATTGGTCGTAAAAATGAGTATGACAAATTAGAAATACTAGGGATCGGTAAGTCCAAAAGTCTGGGTGTACATAGAGGTGTTGTAAATAATATTACACAAACCATTCAGTCCATTCAGCAAGCTGTTTTGGAATCCGAAACAGATTCAGGGCTAAAAATTGGAGAAGTCACTGTCGGTATTGCTGGACAGCACATTCGCAGTCTTCAACACAGTGATTATATCACCCGAGAAAATTCTGAATTGGTCATTAACGAAGAAGATATAGATCGTCTTATCAATCAAGTTCATAAACTAGTAATGCTCCCAGGTGAAGAAATTATTCATGTGTTGCCACAGGATTATAAAGTAGATGGACAAGCAGAAGTGAAGGAGCCTATTGGGATGTACGGCGAACGCCTTGAAGCTAATTTTCATGTTGTAGTTGGGCAAGTATCTTCCATTCGAAATATTGGCCGTTGCGTTCAAACTGCGGGCTTAGAATTGGATGGGATCACATTAGAGCCCTTAGCATCCGCTAATGCAGTACTTAGTCAAGAAGAAAAAGAAGCAGGAGTTGCTTTGATTGATATTGGAGGAGGAACAACGGACTTAGCGGTCTTTAAAGATGGGATCATTAGACATACAGCAGTCATTCCTTTTGGTGGAAATGTGATTACAGAAGACATCAAAGAAGGTTGTTCGATTATAGAAAAACAAGCCGAATTATTAAAAATAAAATTTGGATCGGCATGGCCGGGCGAAAATAAGGATAATGAAATTGTTTCCATCCCTGGACTTAGAGGTCGTGATCCTAAAGAAATTACGCTCAAAAATTTATCTAAAATAATTCATGCTAGAGTGGTCGAGATTATTGAGCAAGTCTATGTAGAAATAAAAAACTACGGACATGAGGAGCAAAAGAAAAAACTAATAGCCGGAATTGTATTAACTGGGGGTGGAAGCCAGTTGAAGCATTTAAAGCAGTTGGTAGAATATATTACAGGAATGGATACTAGAGTTGGATACCCTAATGAGCATTTGGCTGGCGATAGCGATAGCGACATAACAAGTCCAATGTATGCTACTGCAGTAGGACTGGTGATGGACAGTTTGATGCGTCAAGAAAAACGAACGAATGAAACCCCAGAAGTAGAAGCCGATGCAGATGATGAATCTGCCCCAATAACTGTTGAAACGCCTCGTGACAATCGCAGCTTTTTGGATAAGTTAACCGAAAGAGTAAAAGACTTTTTAGACAACGCAGAATAAAAATATATAACCAGTAAAATTAAGTATATGAGCAGTAATAATAATTTTGGAATCACATTCGATCTCCCAAAAAACCAATCCAACGTCATTAAAGTTATTGGAGTTGGGGGAGGCGGAAGCAACGCAATTAACCACATGTTCAAACAAGGTATTAAAGGGGTCGATTTTGTAATATGCAACACCGATTCACAAGCTTTAAACAACAGTGGTGTTCCCAATAAAATTCAATTAGGGGTAAACCTTACTGAAGGATTAGGAGCGGGTGCAAATCCTGAAATAGGAGAGCAATCTGCCGTTGAGAGTTTGGAAGACATCCGTACCATGTTAACCACTAATACTAAAATGGTCTTTATTACGGCTGGTATGGGTGGTGGAACAGGAACAGGAGCCGCACCAATCATTGCTAAAATGGCAAAAGAAATGGACATCCTAACTGTGGGAATTGTTACGATGCCTTTTGAATTTGAAGGAAAAATAAGAAATGCGCAAGCCCACCAAGGGATTGAAAAATTTCGAAAAACCGTCGATTCGTTGGTGATTATAAATAACAATAAGTTAAGAGATGTATATGGTAATTTAGGGTTTAAAGCTGGTTTCTCTAAAGCCGATGAAGTACTCTCTACCGCTGCTCGTGGGATTGCAGAAGTTATCACGCATCATTACCTACAAAACATTGATTTACGAGATGCCAAAACAGTATTGAGTAATAGCGGAACTGCTATTATGGGGTCTTCGACTGCTGCGGGTCAAAACAGAGCTCAGAAAGCAATTACAAATGCTTTAGATTCTCCATTGCTTAACGATAATAAAATCACAGGTGCTAAAAACGTATTATTGCTCATCGTTTCTGGCGCTCAAGAAATTACAATTGATGAAATAGGAGAAATTAACGATCATATTCAAGCTGAGGCTGGTTACGGTGCCAATATTATCATGGGAGTTGGTGAAGATGAAAGTCTAGGAGAAGCTATTTCAGTGACCATTATTGCTACTGGATTTGATGTGGATCAACAAAATGACATCACCAATACTGAAGTTAAAAAAGTAGTTCATGCGTTAGAAGATGAACAAACAATGCAACACGATTTGCTGCCCCTAGATCCTGTAGGTACCCCATCAACTTCTGTTGAAACGGTCAACGAGAATACGGTGGTATATAATTTAGAAGAAGATGATGCAGAAGTTGTAGCAGAAGTTTCTAGTGAGTCAGAATTAATTTCAACTTCAGAAGCCATCAAAAATATAGAGGTTACATATGAAGAAGTTCATGCAGAAGATGAGGATGAGTTTATTATCAACGAAGTTACCACAATATCATCTGAAGAAAACGATTTTGAAGTAGTTCAAGAAGATCAAACAATGCTCACATTTGATCTTCCAATTTCTAATAAGTCATTGAAATCTGAATCTGAAGAAATAGAAGTCTTTACACTTGAAGAAACATCGAAAGATATCGAAGTTAACGATATTAAAGTACATGATTATATTGAATTAATTCCGGTAACGGAAGCCAATGAAACAGGAGAAACGCGTTATGTCTTGGACGATCATATTGTATTAGAGCAAACAGATCAAAAATATCAGGATAAAAAACAAGCGGACGACCTTGTAGTTGATGAAGAAATGACATTCACCAAAGTAACGGTCAAAGAACGTACCGTTACATCGGAGCCAGAAGAATCAATCAACCCCTACGACAGTCCAATTTCAATCACACTTCGTGAGAGAGCGGATGAAAGACGTCAAAAGATGAAGGCTTTTAATTACAAATTCAATACCTCTAAAATTGAGGAAATTGAAAAAGAGCCTGCTTACAAACGGCAAGGTGTTAATTTGAACGATGTTCAGCATTCTTCTGATGTACAGTCTTCTAGAACCACTATCGGGCTGGACGATAATGATGAGGTTCAGTTACGATCCAATAACTCCTATTTACATGACAATGTAGATTAAGACTAATTTATATTCATATTCTAAAACCTGAAAAGCAATTTCATTTTCAGGTTTTTTTTATTTTCAAGAATAAGAAACTATGTTTTTGTTATATTCGCATACTAATTAAAATTCAATCTTATGAGCTTACAAGAGTCCGTAATGACAGCGCTTAAAGTCGCAATGAAATCCAAAGATACCGTAGCCCTCACAGCACTACGGTCGGTAAAATCTGCCATATTATTAGCCCAAACTAGTGGTTCTGGTCCGGATATGAATGAAGAAGATGAATTCAAATTATTGCAAAAACTAGTCAAACAGCGTCGCGACAGTGCGGCTATCTTCACGCAGCAAAATCGTTTAGATTTAGCCGAGCCTGAATTAGCAGAAGCGGAGGTGATCAGTCAATTTTTGCCTCAAATGTTAGACGAGTCTGAAGTCGAAAAAGTAGTGGTTGATACCATTGCATCTTTAGGGGCTTCGGGGATGAAAGACATGGGTCGTGTGATGGGGGTTGTGAGCAAAACGCTCGCAGGCAAAACAGATGGAAAAACAATATCAACTTTAGTAAAAGCTAAGTTGTCTTAAACTTAATGGCCCAGTAGTTCAACTGGATAGAATATCAGATTTCGGCTCTGACGGTTGGGGGTTCGAATCCCTTCTGGGTCACAAAGGGGATTGCTGAAAAGCAGTCCCTTTTTTATTTATTGACTTGTCCGTCTAATTACGTTTTCAACACAATTAAAACAACTATTATTCAGACAGGAAACATAAAAAAACCTCCAGTATAATTACTGAAGGCTCTTAAAAATCAAGTTTTTATTCCATATTTATATTATGATTTTTTTAGTCACAATCAACAGAATAAATCTCAGCTTGGGGGTAATCTATGCTCCCAAGTGTTAGACCTATTTCTTCATCACAATCATAAACCACCCATGTATCATTATACTCCGTTAATTCTGCACTTAAATTAATTGTATATGCATTATTTGTCATTCCAAATTCCCATGTTCCAGTCGTAAGAATGTTGTTGTCAGATTGAACTTCGTATGTGCCATCAATATTGAAGAAGTAGATAAATTCGTTAAAATCAATGTAATCAATTATCCATGGACATTCTGTCAAAATATTTGAAGCACCCTCTTCGCTTGAACAATCGTAATTATTATCGTCATTTCCATCGTCATTGCAATCAATAGAATAAATCTGAGCTTGGGGGTAATCTATGCTTCCAAGTATTAGACCCATTTCTTCATCACAATAATAAACCACCCATTCATCATTATACTCAGTTAATTCTGCGTTTAAAGTAATATAAAAAGTACCATTACCAGCAGCTACACTCCACGCTCCGCTAGTAAGAACAATACCACCGGTATTGCCTCCAATGTCCTGCAATTGGTATGTACCATCGCTGTTTAAGTTATAGATAAATTCACTATTGTCAATAAAATCAATTGACCAACAATAATCGGCTAAAGTATTTGTGATGTCTCCAATTGAACAGTCTATATTATCATCATAGCAATCTATTGAGTAAAGCTCGGCTTGAGGAAATACTAGACTTTGCATTTCTAAATTTTCATCACATACAGTAACCACCCATTCATCGCTATATTCAGATGTATTTGCATTTAAGGTTAGGTAAAAGGTATCGTTTCCAGTGACTATATTCCATGTCCCGAATGTAAGAAGACTATCACCAGACTGTACCTGGTATGTACCATCACTGTTTAAGTTATAAAGATATTGGTCATCATCAACAAAATCAATTTGCCAAAAACAATTGACTAAAGTATTTGTGATGTCTTCGATTGAGCAATCGATATCACCATAACTATCGCCAAAGCATTCTTCTATGATAGCTTCTAGTTCATCATAGTCATTAATTGTTACGACCGTATCGCCTTCAATTATAATATCTAATGGAAGTACTAAATCAATATGATAAGCTCCGTATGTAGCATTAAATAGTTCTTCACGAGAATTTACAATCACAGGGTCTCCTTCATCTAATATTATTGAAATAGGATATACAAATTCAAAACATTCACCAGCACCAGAGTCATAGTCTTGTTCGCATTCTTCACTAAAATCGTCCTCAGTGAAACCATCGCATATCGCATAGCAGGCATTAGGATATGAAATTGTAAATAATTCTCCATCTAAATCTGTAACGTTAACACAAACAGGGTCATATTCTTCAGTACAGTAACAATCTTCGATTTCATCAAAATTACAGTCTTCTAGTAAACTAAAAAATTCATCTTCGTTATTTATTGTCTCTATTTCTAGAGTATTACTATTTTCATTGTATGTCTCAACTTGAAATGGGAATGCAATCCCATTTATAAATAAATTTTCTGTTGAAGAAGAATAAATATCTATAAGTTCATCTAAACTATTTACAGTAACTGTGGTATCTGTATTAAATGAAAGATCGATTGGATATACAAAATCGAAACAAAAATCAAAAACAATATTGCCTGCAGGGTTATTTGTTTGGTCTACATTGCCATTTTCATCATATTGTTGACTTAGTCTACCTAATGTTGTTGTAATAGATTCGCTTTCCTCAGTATTTTGTTGTGTATCAACAATAGTCTCTTCATTAGTACAAGACGTAAAAGCCAAAAGTACTATTAGAACACTAAAAATTGAAACTTTAAAATTCTTCATTTTTTTTATTTTTAATTAAAGATTTATTTGGTTTATCGTTATTGAGACAATTTAAAAAATAAAAACCCTACTTTTTTCTCTAACTATTTTTTTCATAGTTTTGGCGTCTAATAATAACTAGTTTAATGTCTAAAGATAATCGTAATATATGTGAGTCAAAAATTTTTGAGGCTATATACAATGCCTATGCAAAAGATATAAGACGGTTTCTTTTTTATAAAACCCAAGACTTAGATAAAGCAGAAGATATTTTACAGGAGGTGTTTATCAAACTTTGGGAGAATTGTAACAAAGTAGATCATGATAAAGTGAAGAGTTATATTTATAGCATTGCTAATAATATGTTTTTAAATGAGGTAAAGCATCAAAAAGTAGTACAGAATTATAATAAATACAATAAGAACGAAAGTACTAATGAGTCCCCAGAATTTATTATGCTAGAAAAGGAGTTTTTGGAAAAGTTAGAATCGACAATTGCAACTTTGCCAGAAAAACAGCGTGAAGTGTTTTTAATGAATAGAATTGAAAAGAAGAAATACAAGGAGATTGCTCTACATTTAGATATCAGTGTAAAAGCTGTGGAAAAACGCATGCATCAAGCCTTGGTTGTTATTAGAAAAGAAATTGGTGATGTTTAACTAAAATTGTTAAGTAGGGTATTTATCTAGTTAGTTGTCATAAATATAGAAATAAAATGAAACACCAGAATTCACATATAAATGAAGAAACGTTTTTAGCCCAGTGGCTGGAAGGAAACCTCTCAGATACAGAATTGAAAAACCGTATTAGTGAGGCTGATTATAATGTTTATTTAAAGTTGCGAAAAGGTCTACATACTTCGGATAAGTTAAATGCATCAACTCAACATTCGTTTAATAAGATTCAACAAAAAATTGCAAATAAAAAGACTCCAATTTTTAAGTTGTATCCCGTACGTTGGTCAATTGGTATTGCAGCTTCGATTGTTTTTCTGTTTGGGTTGTTTTCAATTTTAGGGAACAATGATATTATTTATGAAACTAATTTTGGCGAAACGAAAACTATTACTCTTCTTGATGATTCTCAAGTAATTTTAAACTCTAAATCTACCATTGTTTTCAATGAAAATGATTGGAAAAAGGGCAGACAACTAACCTTAGATGGTGAAGCTTATTTCAAGGTAGAAAAGGGAAATACTTTTACTGTTAACACAAACAATGGTTCAGTTACAGTTTTAGGAACTCAGTTTAATGTAAATTCTACAAACGATTTTTTTGATGTCGTTTGTTATGAAGGAAAAGTAAGCGTTACTTTAGAGTCTTCAGAACATATTTTACTACCAACAGAGCGCATTAGAAAAATAAATGGTAATCCATCGAAATCTTCGGCTACTCAGTTCTCCAAACCAACATGGATTGATGGAGAAAGTACATTCAAGAGCGTACCAGTTAGGTATGTAATAACTGCCCTGGAAGATCAATTTAATATAAAAATTGATTCAGAATCTATTGATGATACAACAGTTTTTTCTGGCAGTTTTCCACATCATAATCTCAATGTTGCTTTAATTACTGTTTTTGATGCACTAGAAATGAAGTACAATAAAAAAGAAAAACATAACATTCAACTGAGATATTAAAGATGAGGTTGATCTATATTTCTGCTTTAATTTTACTCCCATTAGCAGCCTCTTCACAAGAAGAGGCTTTTTATGTAGAGTTTAAAAACGAATCTATTGCAGAAGCATTTACTAAAATAGAACATACCTATGATGTACTATTTTCTCATAATGACTATGATATAAGCAAAAAACGTATATCATTAAAAAGACAAAAAAGAACCTTATCAGAAGTTTTAGAAGTTTTGAAGCTTCAAACTAAACTCAATTATAAAATAATAAACAATCGCTATATTGTTGTTAACAGATTTTCAGAAAAAAAAATAGAGGTAAATGAACTCGATATAGTGGTTGTTCGCAATTACTTAGCAAAAGGTATACGAAAAATTAATAGTGGCTCTTATACACTGTCACCTTCTGAACTTGGTGCATTGCCAGGGCTTGTTGAGCCAGATGTTTTAGAAAGTATTCAGCTGTTACCAGGAGTATTAAGTCCAAATGAAACCGCTTCAGGTTTTTTTGTAAGAGGGGGAGCCTCGGATCAAAATCGTTTTATATGGGACGGTATAAACATCTATCATAAAGGGCATCTTTTTGGGATGATTTCTCCATTTAACCCAAATGTTACTTCAAAAATTAAGTTTATAAACAAAGGTTCTCATGCGAGATATGGTGAGCGTTTGTCGAGTGTTATAGACATGTCTTCTAACTCTAACATATCTCAAACTGTAAAGGCTCAGTTGGGTTTTAACGGTATCAATGGAGATGCATTAATAGAAGCCCCAATTATAAAAGATAAATTAAATATTCAAGGATCGCTTAGACGAAGCTATACAGACGAATTAGAAACATTTACCTTTAATCAACTCGCAGATAAAGTTTTTGAAAGCACTAAAATCAAAAATTTTGAGAATGAAAATAATGAGTTTTCATTTGCAGATTACAATCTTAAACTGAATTTTAAGCCCAATAAAAATAACAGTCTGTATGCAAGTATGATCTCCATTGATAATCAATTAGATTATGTCCTTAACGACGCTGAAAATAATAAAACAGTTAATGACAAATTAGTGTCAAGTAATGTGGGATATGGTTTAGGTTGGAAGGTAAAGTGGAATAAAAACACAACTCAAAATACAACAGCCTTTTTCTCTGATTACAAGCTTAACTATAATTTTATTACAAGAGAAGGTGATGCTCAGATTTCAGATTTTGAAAAACGAAATACCATTTTTGATTCAGGAGTGTCATCAGAAGTTATCATTGATAGATCAAAAGCCAGTAAGTTTACATTCGGTTATCAATACGCGCTCAAAGATGTTGCTTATGCGTTTTTAAATACAACAAACCTTTCATTTGTTTTAGATACAGAAGATAACACTATACAAACGCATAGTGTATATGGTCAGTACGACTATAACAATCCAAAACGTTTTAATCTCTACTTTGGTTTGCGAAGTACTTATTTTAACGAACTAGATGCTGTAAGATTAGAGCCAAGGTTAGTGATTTATAAACCTCTTACTAAAAACTTAAAATTTCAGGCCACTGCCGAAATTAAGAACCAAATTATTAGTGAGATTGATGAAACCATATTAAGCGATCTTTCATTAGAAAATAGGGTGTGGAGATTAGCAGATGGTAATGCGTTTCCCATTATTAATAGTCGGCAAGTTTCTGCAGGATTTATTTACAGCAAAAAAGGATTAAGTATTGATATAGATGCATACCATAAAAAATTAAATAATATCACAGCCCTGTCACTTGGATTTTTAAACCCTGATAATAGTAGTTTTAATATTGGTCAGCGGAATATTATTGGATTAGATGCTTTTGTGCAAAAACAATTTAATGGCTTTAACTTATGGCTAAGTTATTCTTTAAATCAATCAGAAAGTAGATTCGAAAATTTAAATAACAATAAATATTTTACTTCAAAATCTAATATTACACATTCTGTTTCAGCGGCTTTGAGTTATAAATTAGATGGTTTTCAATTTGCATTAGGTTGGAAATGGCAAACAGGCAAACCCTATACTATTGCAAAAGAAAGCAGCGATGGATTAGAATTTGATGGTATTAATACAGGTGAATTGCCTATTTATCATCGTCTTGATTTTTCTTCCACCTATAATTTTAAAATGTCTAAGCACAATAAATTAAGAGGTAAAGTTGGACTATCAATTAGAAATATTTACAATAGAAAAAACTTAATTAGTAGAGAATACAGAGGGAATAACAGTCTAGACGATCCAATAGAGTTAATAGAGAAGTTGTCTATCGGGATTACACCAAACCTTATGTTTAGAATCTATTGGTAAAATAGAAACTTTTAATAAAGTTTGAACTCTTGTAAGTTTGGGTCACCAACAAACCCTTTAAATTATTGATTTAAAGGGTTTTATTTTAAAAATTAAACATAAGATGTTTCTCTAAAGAGTTTTAAATACATCTGTGACAGGGAGTGCCTGATTATTAAAATCAAACAACGCTTGATTTTCCCACGGAGATCCGTCTGTTGATTCTTCCCCATTCCATGCAATTAGTTCTGCCCCCCAATATGACAAACCAATACCACCATCGAGATCTATCATCATTGATTTTAGGTACTGTACAAAATCCTTTTGCCCATCTGGTGTGGATGGAAATTCGGGCAAAATTAGTTGATTTTCAAGACCAACAATATTATTGGTCCAATCATTCCAACTCAAGGTAAAAGGGTAGGCTGTTTCGGCAATCATAATTTCTTTGTTATACAACGAATTTAGCTGGTTTAAGTTTTGTTCTAACTGCGATAAAGATTTACCATGCCAAATAGGATAATATGAAATACCAATTACATCATAATCTAAGTCATTAACAGCGTTAAAAAACACATCAGCTCCTTGGTGTCCAGCATAGTGTAACATTATTTTTGTTGCGTTAGTAGAATGATCTCTAACAGCACGAATCCCTTCACTTAAAAGGTCTAAAAACTGACTTGGTTCAGAATATCTATGGCCTTCTGGGTGAAGGAACCCATTATTAATTTCATTTCCAATTTGAATAATATCTGGATTTAATTGTTGTACTATCATTTTTGTATATTCATAAACTTCATTTTTCAAAGTTGTGAAGGGCATATTTTGCCAGCTTTGAGGGATAATTTGATGTCCAGGATCTGCCCATGTGTCTGAATAATGGAGTGTTAAGTAAATATTAAACCCCATAGATTTTAAAGTTTCAGAAAATGATTTTACTTCTGTAAAACTAGAATGTTCGTCTATTGGATTGACCCATAATCGAATCCTTATGGTATTGATTCCTTTAGCTTTTAAAAACTCTAAAAAATCTATTGAATTTCCATCATAGTCCTTAAAAACAGGGTTGTTAACTGCTATTTTTGGAAATGAAGAGATATCAACTGAAGAAATAAATTCACTTTGAATATTTTCATTTGGTGTTTGGTTCTCATTATTATCTGAACATCTACAAAAAAGCAAAAATATCCAAAAAGCTAATATTATGTATTTTGATTTTTTAAATAAAAACAATTTTAATAAATTTTATTTTTCAACAAGAATTCTAAATCCCCAAGGTTCTAAAGAAATATTTTTTGAATATTCAATTTCTCCTGATGCATAATCCACTGCGCCAACAGACGGAATTTTTAGATTTTCAATTGTGGAGGAAAAATTACCCAAAAAAGTAACCGTATGCCCATCTTTTTCTCTTTTAAACACCAAAATTTTAGAATTATTCGTATCAATTATTTTGTATGATGCTGCATTTTTCCCACCGTTTAATGCTGGGTTTGAATTTTTAAGTTGCCCTAATTTTTCAAGTAATGGCCACATTATTTTTTTTGTATGCGGAATTTGATCTTTCTCGAAAAATAGTAATCTATGATCCAAATCATATTCTTGTCCAGAATAAATTAGAGGCATCCCTGGTGCTACAAAACTCAGTGCTGTAAGCACTTCTGCTGCATCTTTCATTCTTTCGCGTATGGTAGATTTGAAAA